>Ga0265297_10005372_pt1 | contig 19613 bp, 9 predicted proteins | sample Munlanlwell13791_FD_192502 | JGI IMG/M metagenome (GOLD analysis project Ga0265297, IMG submission 192502) | Leachate microbial communities from a municipal landfill in Southern Ontario, Canada - Leachate well 137-91 | ecosystem: Engineered > Solid waste > Landfill > Unclassified | place...
ATCGTCAAGATATCCGGATCGAACATTTTGCCGGTCTGATCGGCTACGAGGGCAAACAATTCCCGTTTAAGATGTTTTTTACGCCCCGTCAATGCATAGTCTTCACTTTCATCCAATGCCGACAGCATCCCTTTATCGCTCCAAAAGCGTCTGTTTTGCGCATTGGTGATGTAGATAATCTCCGATTTGCCTTCACACTGCTGCCACATACGGTTGGCAACCTCACCGTGAAATTGGGAAACGGCATTCGTGATCTTGGCGGCGCGGAGCGCCCCTACGGTGAGATTAAACGTATCGTCCCATACGTGCGTGATGTTTCGCACCGTCTCCAAAGAGACTCCGTTGAAAAACCCGAATTTATGGAGCAGCTGGATATTGTGCTGTTCGTTACCCGCATCTTCGGGAGTATGGGTCGTAAAGACGACCCGCTTTCTCACCTCTTCCATATTCCCGTATCGTGCGTACAGTTCATACACCAGCGGCAGCGCATGCCCTTCGTTCATATGATAGATATCGATCTTCTGTTTAAGCGCTTCGAGTACTTTTACCCCCCCTATCCCCAGGACGATCTCTTGCGAAATACGGGTATCTTCATTCGAATCGTACAGCTTATGGGTGATCGTACGGGCCAGAAAGTCGTTTTCGGGGATATCGGTTGAGAGCAATATCAACGGGGCGGAACCGAAAAGATGCGGCGGAAGATAAAATGCCTTGATATGGACATCCTGAGAGTGGATAGAGATCGTCGCCTGAATCCCGAGATCCTCAAGAAAATAGTAGTGCTTGCGGATAAATTCCGCATGCAGACTGCGGTCCTCTTTCCGAGTCTGGTCGTAGTACCCGAAACTCCACAGAATCCCTACCCCTACCAGTTTTTGTCGAAGGTCATACGCACTTCGCATATGCGATCCGGCCAAAAATCCCAAACCGCCCGAATAGACTTTTAATGCCTGATGAATAGCAAATTCCATAGAGAAATAAGCGACACAGGTAGTATACTTTGAGTCAATCTCGTAATCGTGCAATATCATATTTTCTTCCTCACTGAGTATATTGGATTGTATCCGATGGCAATTTTGGAAATTCTTTGGTCTCTTTCCTACGCTACATCATATCATATAGAGAGTTTAATTCTATTATTTTACACATTTAAGATAAATCACCCCAAGCGGAGGGAGCGTTAGGGTGATCGAATACGGACGTCCGTGCATCGGCTCTTTCAGCGCTTCTATCGGGCCGCTGTTACCGATATTCCACCCCTCGTAATAGGCCGACTGGGAATTGAATATCTCTTCATATTTCCCCTCATGCGGGACACCCAGACGATAAAATTCCCGTGTCGCGTCGGCAAAATTGCACAACACGTATACCGTCTCCTCCGGATTGTCGCTTTTGCGCATGAAACTGATGCAGTTGTGAGCGGCATCCCCCTCATCGATCCATTCAAAACCGATACGCTTCTCGTCATACTGATAGAGTGCCCTCTCCTGCGTATAGATACGGTTGAGATCGCTCACCATTTTTTGAAGTTTCTGGTGAAGAGGATATTCCAGCAGATGCCAATCGATGCTCTGTTCAAAATTCCATTCGGCAAACTGGGCGATCTCCCCTCCCATAAAGAGGAGTTTTTTCCCGGGATGGGCTATCATATAGGCGTACATAGCCCGCAGATTGGCAAATTTCTGGTTATGGTCACCCGGCATTTTATTGATAAGCGAACCCTTCATATGGACCACTTCATCATGGCTTAGCGGCAGCATATAGTGTTCGTCGAAGGCATACCACATGCTGAAGGTGAGCTGGTTGTGGTGATGCTGGCGATAGATCGGATCGTAACTCATATATTTGAGAGTGTCGTGCATCCACCCCATGTTCCATTTAAAACCGAACCCCAAGCCGCCGACGCTTGTCGGCCGCGTCACCATCGGCCATGCCGTCGACTCTTCGGCGATCATCATGATGTCGGAAAATTCGCCGTAAACACTCTCGTTGAGCTTGCGCAAAAAGGCCATGGCCTCCAAGTTTCCGTCTCCGCCGTGAATATTGGGGATCCACTCCCCCTCTTCGCGGGCGTAATTGAGATAGAGCATTGAGGCTACCGCATCGACGCGGATACCGTCGATATGGTACTTGTCGCACCAGAACATCGCCGAACTGATCAGAAACGACTGTACTTCATTGCGTCCGTAGTTGAAGATGATGCTTCCCCACTCGGGATGATACCCCTGACGAGGGTCATCATGCTCATACAATGCCGTCCCGTCGAAATTGATCAATCCGTGCATATCGACGGCAAAATGAGACGGTACCCAGTCCATGATCACCCCGATACCGTTTTGGTGCAGCATATCGATCAGATACATCAGATCGTGCGGTTCGCCGAAACGTGCCGTCGCCGCAAAATAGCCGACCACCTGATAGCCCCATGATCCGAAATAGGGATACTCGGTCAAGGGCATAAACTCCACATGGGTGAAGTTCATCCTCTTGAGATAATCGACCAGTTCCACCGCAAGTTCACGATAGGAGAGATAGCGGTTATCCTCCTCTACTTTTCTACGCCATGAGCCGATATGAATTTCGTAGACGCTCACCGGCGCATCGTGAGCATTGCGGCGGTAGCGTTCGCCCATCCACGCGCTGTCGTTCCATCCGTATCCTTCGATATTCCAGACGCGTGATGCCGATTTTGAGGGCTTTTCGCTGTAAAAAGCAAAAGGGTCGCTTTTGTCATGAATGATATTGTGGAAATTCGATACGATGTGGTATTTGTAGGTAAGACCCTGTTCCACCCCTTCGATAAACCCTTCCCATATCCCCGAGTCATCTCCGCGAAGACGGAGCGGATGGGTATCGGTATCGTAGTTATTAAAATCGCCGCGTACGCTCACCCGCTGTGCATTGGGCGCCCATACGGCGAAATAGACCCCCTTCTTACCTTCATATTCCATCATATGAGAACCGAATTTCTCATACAGCTTGGTATGATTGCCTTGTTTGAAGAGATAGACATCCAATTCGCTCAAACGGGAGATATCGTAATGGATAGCATGTGTCATGATCACTCCTAGTGGTTTCGGTGGCTGTGTCGGCCATCATAAATACGATGATAAAGGGCATCATACCCTTTTGCAGCCACTTCCCAGTCGAAACGCTGCCGCATCGCATTGTAGCGCATCTTATAAAATCCCTCTTTATCGTTGTACCAGACATCCACGGCCCAATGTACCGTTCCGACAAGCGCCTCGGGCGTCGCATCGTAAAACTTGAAACCGGTACCGCTCTTGTGTTCGCTGCTATAGTTTTCGATGGTATCGTCAAGCCCCCCGGTGGCACGGACGATGGGAAGGGTCCCGTAACGGAGGCTGTAGATTTGGTTCAACCCGCACGGCTCAAAGAGAGACGGCATCAAAAACAGATCGCTCCCCGCTTCTATTCTGTGGGCAAGGTCATTGCGGTAGCCGATGTAACACCCGAATTTATCGGGAAATTTTGCGGCAATATCGCTAAAGAAATGTTCTGCCCACTTTTCGCCCGCTCCGAGCAGTACGATTTGGATATCCCATTTCAACAGATGCCATATCGCCGCGGCAATCAGCTCGATCCCTTTTTGTTCGACCAGCCTTCCCACCAATCCGATCACGGGGAGATCGCTCCGCACCGGGAGATTGAACGTGCTCTGCAACGCCGATTTGCACACCTCTTTTCCGGACATATCGTCTATGTCAAACGTTTGGGCGATAAAAGGGTCGACCGAGGGGCTCCACTCCTCATAATCGACTCCGTTGAGGATGCCGAAGAGTTTATGCCCCCTCGCCTCTATCAGCCCCTCAAGCCCCCATCCAAACTCCGGGGTTCGTATCTCTTGTGCATATTTTTCGCTGACGGTATTGATGACATCCGCATGGACGATCCCCCCTTTGAGGAGATTGATCCCGTCGTACTCTTCCAGCTCGTGTGCCGTAAAGTGCTCCCAGCCGACATTGAGGACATCCATCGCCCCTTTGTAAAATCGCCCCTGATGCTGAAGATTATGGATACTCAGCAGCGACCCGGTATATTCAAAATCGGGGTCAAACGCATACGTCGTATTAAGAAGGATCGGAATCGCGGCGGTATGCCAGTCGTTTGCGTGGATGACGTCGGGGTGAAAACGGAGCATTTTCGCCAATTGCATCACCGCTTTGGAAAAGAAGATAAATCGGTTGTCGTTGTCGATGTAGCTGAACCCGTGATCTTCATAAAGGCCCATTCGGCCGAAAAACCCCTCATGATCGATAAAATAGACCGGGACATCGCTTCCGGGGAGGCGTCCTTCATAGACACCGGCCCACATTTCACCGATGCTCCCCATCGGCACCCCAAGCGATCCCAGCGGCTTAAGGGCGTATCTCTCTTTGTCGACGATGTAATATCGCGGCATCACAAGCCGCACATCATGTCCCAAAGCACGCAATGCTTTGGGCAATACACCGGTTACATCGGCTAATCCGCCGCTTTTTGCATAGGGGACGGCCTCTGAGGCCGCGATCAAAATATTCAATTTATTCATAATTTCTCTTTTCCAGTAATCTCGCACCCTCCAGCGGGCCGTTGTCGAGTCTGCTCATCTCGATACGGACCGTCTCGAGAGACGCTCTGAGTGTAAATTCCCCAAGATGCTTATGCAGCCGTTCGACCACATAGGGGTTTTGTGTGATGATACCGCCGCCGAGAACCAAGAGTTCGGGATTGGCCAGCGTCACCAGCGTACCGGCGGCATGGAGCAAAGCCGTTTCAAACGCTTCGGCAATCCGCCGCTCATCCTCTACGGATGAGGATTTCAATCCTTCCAGATCACCCGTATGGCCGCTTCCGTAATAGTCCACCCATTTATCCATCCCTGAACCGGAGGCGAACAGTTCGATACAGTTGTTCCGTCCGCATCCGCATAGAAACGGAGCCGTCCGGTAAGGGATATGCCCCAGTTCAAAAGAGAGGTTTCGGCTGCCGCGCACCAACCGCCCTTGGTCGATCACCGCCGCACCGATGCCGGTCCCGACGTACAGCGCCGCCACACTCGTTGAACCCCAATAATCGGCTTCCGCCAATACCGCACAGTTAAGGTCGTTATCGATTTCGAGACGAATGCCGTAACGCGATGCAACCGCTTCTTTGATCGAGTGTTCGTCGACTTCGATATTCGGAGCGGAGAGGATCACCCCATCGCTCACCTGCCCGGCATACGAAATGCCGATAAAATCAATATCAGGGTGCTCTCCCATTTTTTGATCGATGTACCCCATCAGCCCCTGATGCTGCGAACTGACGATCTCGGAGAGGGTGTTTCCCGCACCGTGCAGCCGGCTGCGAAGATGGGTACCGCCGATGTCGATCAGAAGCTTTTTCATCCGGTTATGGTTCTGTAGAGCGAAATATAGTGCCGCGCACTCTCCTGCCAGGAGAAGTCACACCCCATATTATGTTTTGCGATCGAATGGTATCGCCGTTTATCCCGGTAAAGTTCGAGAGCTTTGCGTACCGCATTGGCAAATGACCGCTCCGTCGGCTGTTTAAAGAGGAGTCCGTACCCATGGGGACTCGCGGAATCATACGTATCGGCACTCTTCACCGTATCGGCCAGACCGCCGACATAATGGACGATCGGCAAAGCGCCGTAAGCCATCGCGATCATCTGGTTGAGTCCGCACGGCTCAAATAGCGACGGCATCACTAAAAAATCGGCAGCGGCATACATCCGGTGCGAAAGCGACTCATCGTATCCAAACGCCAAATGGATATTGTCATAAGCATCGACGATCGGTGTGAGCGCTTCATGATACTGCGCTTCCCCTTCCCCCAAAATCGCCACATTGCACTCCAATTCAGAAATCTTCGGCAGCGTTTCTATCAACAGGTCCATCCCCTTTTGCCACGTAAACCGTCCGATAAAGACGATCAGAGGTTTATCGCCCCCTTTGAGCCCGATCTGCTTAAGATACTCTTTTTTATTGACCCCTTTTCCGGTGAGGGTGCTATACGGTTCGGTCAGTTTGGCATCGTTTGAGGGGGAAAAATGTTCCGTATCGATGCCGTTGACTATCCCGATAAGTTTGCGGCGGTGATTATGCAAAAATCCTTCCAAACCGCAGCCGAACATCGGTGTCAGTATCTCTTTCGCATAGGTCGGGCTTACGGTACTTACCCTGTCCGCATACGCGATCCCCGCTTTCATAAAATTCACTTTTCCGTAAAATTCCAGACAATCCATCGTAAAATAGTCGTCGCCGATCCCGATCTTTGCTAACGATGATGCCTCAAACGTCCCCTGATAGGCTAAATTATGGATCGTATAGAGGGTCTTGGTCCCGATCGTCCCATCTTCTCGAATCAGCAACGGGACCAGGGCCGTCTGCCAGTCGTTCAAATGGGCTACCGCATAGGTCTGCCGTTTGAGAAGTTCGACAATCGCGTAACAAAAGAGTCCGAACCGCAGGGCATTATCCTCATAGCCGTTTTCGGGGGGGCCGTAGAGGTACTCCCTCTCACATAACAGCGGCGAATAGATAAACCGGTAATCGATCCCCTCAAATCTGCACCCGTATAATGCCAGAGGATATTCCACTCCGCCCATAGAGACCGTGAAATCCTCCTCCAGCACAACAATACCGAACCGGTCACGATCGACCGAACGATAAAGGGGCATAACGACCTCTGCCTCGTAATCGCTCTTCAGGGCCCGCGGCAGAGAGTGCGCGACATCCGCCAATCCTCCGGTTTTGGCAAAAGGATAGACTTCGCTGGCGGCAAAGAGCAACCGGGGATTAGACATTTGTGCTCTCCCGCAGCAATTTTGCCGCCAACTCCGGTGTGACCGGATTGATCATCATCCCCGTACTCACTTCAAACCCTCCAAGACGATAAATCCGAGGCATGATATGGATGGAAAAGCGCGACGCATCGTGAAGATGACGACACACATCATCGGGTAGACCCCCGTGTTGCAGGGGCGGTGTTTCGATATGGAGGTTGAAGTGAAAACACCCCAGCTGACGCTTCAATTTTTTTAAAGTCGACAGCAGCAGCGGGGCAAGTTCCTCAATCGTAACATCACTGAGCATATCGATATGTCCCAACGCTTTTTTGGAACTGATCATTATCTCAAAAGGGTAGGCGCTCGCATAAGGGCAAAATACCGTAAAATCGCCTTGCACGGCAATAATACGGTCTACGCTGTACTCTTCTTGGAGCAATATCGATTCCATCAATGCCGTACCGGTCAATTTATAATGTTCGTTGTCCCGCTCATACCGTTCCCTGATCGCTTTGGGAATAATCGGCAATCCGATAAGCTGCGTATGCGAATGCGGCTGGGTCAAACCGGACATATACCCTTCATTCTTAAAAAGCGATATGTAGGCGATCCGGTGATCGCGCCGCAAATCGCCTACTCTTGCCCGCAATGTTTTAAGCCACACAACGACCTCGGAGTCACTCCACTCTACCATCGATATATGGTGTTTGGCAGTATCGACGATCACTTCATGGGCGCCGAACCCCTCCCAATACTCATTTAAACCGTAATGGTGAAGATAGGGAGTTTCGATCTGTACCGCTTTATAGATATTGGGAATAACCCGCGTCTGCCAACCGGTTTCATTCGCAAAAGTATTCGAAGGGCGTATGGCAAAAATCTCCGGCGGTGTCATCGACTCATTCCCCTCGCAGAAAGGGCAATGCTCTTTATCGATATCGGTTATGCACTCGACACCGAGATCAGGGCGGTGGAGCCTTTCGGGGGCTATGATGACATGGGTATCATGGACTCTGTCATACCGTATTTCAGACATCCGTTACCTCCAAAGAGCCTTTCACGGATAATCCTTTGCTAAACCGCATCGCCATGGCAAAACTTATCCCCTGCACCGTAAGATCAAATCCTTGATCGCTTTGGGAAAGGGTTTCCAGTGGAAAGTAGGAAATATCACACGGTCGGTTAAGACGGATGACAATCTTCTTCTTCAGATACGTATCGACAATCTCCAGTTTTTTCGTCTGTTCTATCCCGCAGCCATCACTCACCGTCTGATTATTGATCAAAAGTGTTTCGTAATCGGAAAAATGGAAATTGTGTTCCAAAACATACGTAAAATACCCCTCCGCTTCGGTCATAAACATAATCTCAAAGTCAAACCCTCTCTCTGTAGGATAAAAACTTTTTTCCAGGCGGGCATACGCTCTCTCAGCACAATAGAGTCCCCCCTCCCGTAAAAAAGTAATCTTTTTTTGATCATAGACCGCAGTAAAGGGCTGATTGGCAAAATCACCGTATTCACGAAAATTGCAGTGGCGAAAATTGTCATGGCAAAATCGATCGTCCGTAATATGATCGATAAACGAGTTTTTTAGATACCAATCATAGATGATCGCTTCTGTAAGCGCATCGTCAATCTCCACGTTCGCGTTGTGGATCGTATCGATGCCGTCCAAAGAGGCCGAGACCTCAGCCGTTGGCTTGGGTTCCACCATTCGCTGATGATACGCTTCTTTGCGCCGTGTCAATGTGTTCTGCCAATTGAAACAGGTTTGGCGGTTGTCAAATTCAACCAGCTGAGCGCCGTTGGCCGTATCAAAACGGAAAATAGCGTTCGGAGTCACTGCCTTGATCTTCTCATACCCGTCAAGTTCGTTCTGATCGCTTACAATGATACGCTGGGCATCGTAGCGGATATTCTCGCATTCTATCAAGTATCGGTAGGCATTATCCCGCAGATTCGGCAGATAAAGACCGCCGAATACGCCATGCCACAGGGGGTCATTCGTCTGCAATTTATACAAGGCCGCGTCAAACTCGCCGTTGCCGATCTCTTCGCGCGCGAAAGAGAGTTCGACCATCCGCTTGTGGATCCGATTGCTCTCAGGGTATTTTACAAGAAAATTCTTCCAAATTCCCCCTTTTAAAAACTTGACCCCCGCTTCGTCATAGCGTTTTGTCCCCATCTCCTGCTTGAATGCTTCAAGTTTGAGCGCATCATCCGCCCGCAGACTCCATTCCCCCATCTCATAATACGAGACGTTCGGAAGATAGGCGATTCCCCGGGTGGTATGCTGATTGAAATACTCCCCGTAATGCATCGTCTCGATCGACTCGTCGGCAAGGACTTCTTGGATAAACGTCTCCAACCACCCTTTCGTATAGACCCATTCATGAGTACCGGGCCACATGCCGAACTTTTCGGCATCATCAAAAATGATCGCAGCCGAATCTTTTTCGCGATTATACGACTTGATCGCCTCTATCGCATGCTCGACGTTTAAAAACGGAATCGCATAGCGCAGCTTTTTGCTGATGGGGAAAAGTCCAAGCCGTTTCCCCCCCTCTTCGCTCGTATAGTAGCCGTCCAAAACCGTTTCGTCAAATCCCGCACACTGAAAATGGTAATCATCCATGACGGTATAGTCGATGCCGCTGCGCACCAGATCGGGGATCAGCGATGATTCCCATACCCGTTCGGTGAGCCATAGCCCTTTGGGTGTTTGTTTAAAAGAGGAGCGAATCGAGTCGTTAAGAAGTCCAATCTGCTTTACCCGGTCCGATGAGGGGATAACGCTTAATATCGGTTCATAATAGCCCGCACTGAAAAATTCGATACTTCCCGCATCTGCGAGTTTCCTAATCTGTTTAAAAAGCTTGGGATGGGATTTCTCGATCTGTTCCATCAACCAGCCGCTGCAATGTACCGAAAAACGGAATGCGGGATATTTGCTCACTACCTCAAAAAAAGGGGCATAGCATACTTTAACGGCATGCTCGATAACCCACTGAAAATTATCAATGGGCTGATGCATATGTATCCCAAACAGCAATGTTGTTTTATCATTCATACGTATTCCTTACACAAACCAGTTAGCCCTGTATTGCTGTTCGTCAAGATTGATGCAAAGGGCTCCGTTTCCGGGTATCGTCTGAACGATTTGATCCCCCTCAACAATCTCAAAGCGCAGATGGATACTTTGGTACGCATTGAAATGCGTCCGTGAAAGGGCAAGTTCCAACCGTTCTCCGATGGCAAATATATCTATTTCATCCCGGTAAGAACGCTTTGCGGCAAACGTAAAATGTTCTCCCGTCTCTTCTACGATGATCACCAGCTTCAAATCCAATCGATGAAATGATGCGGTATCCCCCTCAAAAGCCAAAAATACAAACTTCTCATTATTTCCATAGTAGATAATATCAACGGGTCCCCTGGTCCGTGCCATCGTCGCGTAGAGTTTACGTTCATCTACGCTTCCGCACCCGAGCCAATCAAAAAAAGAGTCATAGTTCCCATCGATCGTCGGGGTGATATACCCTTGAGGCTTTAACAAAAACGAAGCGGCCCCTTTATGCATCATAATCGGTTCAAACAGATACAAGGGGGGTTTTATCTCCAAAAGGAGATAAATGGTGATCAGATGCTCCCGGAAAAGGGCATCGAACTCTGACGCAAACTCGGTAGAGTGATCATCCCCATACCACCAGAACCAGTCACTGCACTCCGCCGCCAAAAAATGGGATTTTATCTTTTCAGCCACCTCGATCGAGACCAAACCGGGAAAGTTGTCGACGTCACGCCGCGTCTGGTAAATAAGTTCCCACGCACGATTTTTTTCCGGATGTCCCGACCATGTGTCAAAATTACCGTTGATCCAGCTTCCGGGAACAATTCGATCGAGTTGACCGATTTTTTGGAGGGTAACCACCTCATCCATCGTCACCGTTTTGCACCACGGGGTATCCGTGAAACGGTGGTACAGTGCCGTCAAAAAATCATACCCGTTATTCTCAAAAAACTCCCACGCGTTTTCGCCGTCTAAAATAACAAATACGGTCGGGTCCTTTTGCTCTGTCGCGATCAGCTCCAGAGAATGGAAAAAATGGTCCGTTGCTTCGCGAGCGGTTTTGAACCGATACGTAAATCCGATCAGATCGCTCAATCCATGGTCACGGAATCCGATCGTGATACCGTCGAAGCGATACGGCTGATACAAGTGAAAACGGTTTGACTCCCCCAAAGAGTTAAATAAAATCGCTTCGTCGGTAGCGATCCAATGAAGCCCGTGTCCTTTATAGATCGCAATGCTCTGCTCATCTACCGCCCCCTCCGCCGGCCAAAAACCGCTCGGCTTCTGGCCGAATGTCTTTTCGTACAGCCGTATCGACCGTTCTACCTGTTCGATCGCATCTTCTTTAAGGGAGAGAGGATTATGAGGCAATGCCGTATGCGCATTGGCATGCTTGGCATTATTAATGTCTATCAGCAATGGCAAAATGGGGTGGTAGTAAGGGGTTGTCGAAACGGAAATCACCCCCTCTTGCTGCAATTTTGCGTAAAAAGGCAAAATAGTCTCGATAAAACGGCAAAGGGCCTCGAGCAATTCTATTTTTTCACCTTGGGTATACCCCTCTTTTTTTTCTATCAATCCTCGGACAAGCTCATTCTCCTGGCGCAGGTAGTTGCCGCACCATGCCAACACAAAGACCACTTCAAGGTCGATCATGTCCGCATCATTCAATGCCTCTTGATGATAGAGTACATCGAAGCGTGCCAGCGGCTTGATCATTGTCTTATACTGGGTCGACTTGCAGGTCTTTATCAGCCACGTTTTTGCCGCTTCATCCAACTGGGAGGGGTGGCGCGCCCATAAGGAGAGAAAATAGTCATATTTCAAAGGGTCGCGGTATAGGTTAAGCTGTTCGATAAGGGAAGAGGTAATATTGAACGTTGCTTTAAGACCTTTAAAACGGCTCAGAAGCCATGGCATCTCGTAATAGTCTTTGATCGCATGCATAAATACCCACGGCATTTTCATGACACCGTCACTGCTTCGATAGTCAGGCTGATGCATATGCCAGAAAAAAGAGAGGTTTAAGGATCTGTTTGCCATTACGGTTTTGACCACTCCTCGATTTTTGTGATGTAGTCTGCGGTGATCTTCTCTCCGCTTGCCGTCGTATCGGCCTGAATGTAAAGATTGAGATGATCGCTGTACTGATCCGGGATCATCAAGATCCAGTCATTCTCTCCATGCCAGATTTTGACACCGTCAAGAGCCGACGACTCTTTTCCTTTGGCATCTTCGAGAAACATACGCATCATTTTCCCTTTCAGTGCCTGATTGCACTCGATTTGGAACGTATGATAATAAAACTTCGGTATTGCGGCGATGAGGTCTGAGAGTTTGACGTTATGGTTTACAATCATCTCCAGTATTTTCAGGGTTGCATACATCGAATCGCGGTGCGTTGCAAATTCGGTGAACGCAAAATTCCCCTCCCCCGTAGCTACCAGATCATATTTTTTCATCTGTTTCGCTTCGAAGTTCGCATACTGCCCCCGTTCGATCTCCAGATAATCAAAATAGACGATATCTGCCGCCCACGTAGGCAAGAATACCCGTTTTTTAGAGTTGAACGATTTTGCTTCCAGATTCAATAGGCTGAGGACCGCATACAAGCCCATCTGCTTGCTCAGCAGTATCCCGTTGTCACAGACGATGTCCAGACGCTGCCCGTGCGGGTAGATGATAAAGCCGGCATCAAGTTTTAGTGCTTTGATGACGGCGCTCATATCCTCATGGGTCCGCTTCTCCAGTGATTTGATATTTGCCAGACGCCGCTCATCGGGATAGGCGTTAAACATAATGTTTTCCACCCCGAGGTCATTCAGGATATCGGGAAAAACCTCAGAAGCCATGCCGTGCATCATGTCCACTGCGATGCGGCACCCCAGACATTTGAACATATGCGCCTGCAGCAGCGTTTCCATCCCCCCTTTATACTGCAAATACTCTTGTCTGTGATCCGATTCGTAAATTTGGCCGATGCGCGAATAGTCGACTCGTCGGAATGTCTCTTTAAAAAACGCTTTTTCAATTTTTTTGGAGATTCCGTTACCGACGCGCAACGCTTGATGGTTAAAAAAGGTGATGACCGTGCATGCCGGATCATCGATTTTTTGGTTGAGATGGACACCCGCGATATACGCATCATTTGATGAAAGGCTGCACCGCATGACCGCTGAGGGGATCGCATTGTAATCGATGACATCGATACCGGATGAAAGAAGTCCCCCTAAAAATGCACGCTTGAGCATCCTTGAACTTTTATCCGAATCCCTTGAGACCAGTACCGTCGATCCAACCGCCAGCTGGGCGCCGAAAGCTTCCGCAAGTTTCGTGGCCATCTCACAGGAGAGTTCGACATTCGACTGCCCGATGACCCTTCCGTTCTCAAAAATGGAGTTCTTGTATTTGCTTCCCAAAATCAAACTGTGGCTGATAATGGAGGCATCTTCGATCACTTTGTCCGGCCATATCGTCACATCATTTTCAATACTGACAAGCTGACCGATCTCGCACCCTTCAGCCAGAATCATTCCGGCTTTGGCCGTGACGTTTTTGCCGATCACGTTGTTGTTGCAGATGACACACCCGTCAAGCTTGGTATTACGCCCTATCGTAACATTGTTCCATATGACCGTATCGCGGATCTTGCACGATTGTGCGATAGTGACATTGTCGCCGATCACGACATTGGTGAGTTTTACCCCTTTTTTTATCGTCACGTTTTTACCTACGACGACGATACCGACGATCTCGACATTTTCATCGATAAGATCATCTTCTTCGGTTATCAATACACCGTCGGGATATTTATGCGGTTCTCCCCCAAGCTTAAAATTGATCTTTCCGCTGAGGACATCCTCGTAGACATCGCGGTAACTCTCAGGATTTCCGACATCCCGCCAATACCCTTCGGCATACCCGGCCATCAATTCGATCCCCTGGTTCATCAATAAAGGAAAAAGGTCTTTGCCAAAGTCGAAATTCTCATTTTTGGGAATATAGTCAAGGATTTCGGGTTCGATAATGTAGATACCGGTATTGATCGTATCGCTGAATACCTCTCCCCAGCTTGGCTTTTCGAGAAATTTCTCGATTCTCCCCTCTTCATTGGCGATGACGACACCAAATTCCAGCGGATTATCGACCGATGTCAGAGTAATGGTCAGTTTGGATTTTTTAGCTTTGTGGTAATCAAATATCTTTTGGAAATCGAAATCGGTGACCAGATCACCGCTGATAATAATAAAATTTTCGTTGCCGATATATTCTTGGGCTCTCTTAACCGCCCCGGCCGTACCGTAATCATCGTCAGGAACGACATAGGTGATTTTGATGCCGAACTCGCTGCCGTCTTTAAAATAGTCTTTTATAATCTCAGGCTTGAAATAAAGAAGAACAATAAATTCTGTGATCCCTAAATCTTTGAGAGCCATAATCGTATGTTCCATCATCGGTTTGTTCATGATCGGTAACATAGGTTTAGGAATAGAGTTGGTGAGCGGCTGTATCCGCGTGCCGAATCCTCCTGCCATTACGACAGCTTTCATCAGTCTCCTTTATGATGTAATTTTAAAGTTAAACTATTTTTTTACAAAATAACTGAAGGCTCACACTTCCAGCAACGAGTTGTGGCTGAAAAATGGAGAAGCCACCGTCGGGCACGCCGTATCCGTGATCCATTCGCTTCCGTTGATTTTATAACCAAATGGGTAAACATTGTCTACTTTGAGTATTTTTGTAATGGAGTATTCGCCGCTTTTTTTCTGTTTCATCGGTTCTTCTATCCAGTCGTTCCATTCTCCGGACAGAGCAACGCTCTCAATTGTTTCAGAAGGCAAAAGGGTAAATGTAACCCATGCTTTATCACCATTGGTTTTAATTTTAATCATGACAATTCCTTTTCTTTGAAGATTAAATAATTGAGAGGCTGGTACCGATGCGAAACCTCGTGAACGTAATAGGATTATACACCGTTAAGTTCTGGATTCCACAACTATAATAGAAATTAATCTATAACCACTGTATGATATTTTTATGAGTCTTAAACTAACCTTAATTTGTATACTTTTGTGATTTTAAAATCTGTAACGACCCCAGAAATATCTGGGGCAGTATAGTTATTGACCTCGTAGAGGTTCTCGTACCCTATAAGGTATGCCATCCGGCTGCGACGATAGTCATCAATGCCTGATTGTTTTGGATTTGGGCGTTGTTGCTGATAGAGAAACCTTGTTCTTTTGAATAAGCGCTAAGCTGCTGAATGATCTGATCCACATCACTATTGCTTAGGTAGCTGCCGTCGTTAAATTCGAATTTTTCGATTTTCCGTGTCGTGTCATCCTGATTTTTCACGGTGATGAGCTCATTATCCCCATACTGCAATAAAAGATCGTGCCCGTTCATTATGAAGCTGATATCCTCTTTGGTGACCCCTTTTCCAAATAGAACCGTATCCTTTCCTCCATCCGTATTCCAGTGGTTCATAAATCCGTTGCCGACTACCGCTTTATCTTCGATAACGGTATTGGTGATCCCTTTTGTGAAGAGATAAGTGTCATTCCCCTCTCCTCCCAGCAAGATATTCACTCCGTCACCACCGGACAAGAGATCGTCCCCCTCATCGCCGCTAAGCGTATCATTCCCGGTCCCGCCGAAGAGTTTATCATTCCCGGTCCCCCCTTGCAGTGTATCATTGCCCGTATCGCCGTAGAGAACATCATCGCCGTCACCTCCGCTGAGCGAATCGTTGCCCGCTCCGCCGATTAAGAGATCGTTTCCAATATCGCCGGAGAGACCGTCATCTCCCCCATTGCCGAAAAGCGTATCGTCTCCGTCTCGCCCGTAAATTCGGTCTGAGATTGCGGCACCCTCAATCAAATCATCCAGGACACTGCCAAATTGCCATGGTCCCGTTTTGCCGGTAATTCCGATGTACTCTTTCGAGAGATTGATCGTCCCTTCCGCGGTTTGGATCGATTCGACCCCTTTTGCAGCAGATGTGAAATAGTCGGTCAGGATGACGTCGGCTTGGTCTTTAACATCGATACGGAGGTTATTCCCCTCTTGCAAGAACGTCAGTTCGCTCATGGAGAGGGTATCCATCATAAGCACATCGTATCCGTCACCGTCGTTGATCGTAAGTTCCTGCCCGCTGTAGGTATATTGCCAGTCGGCGGTCATCAGATTGGTGAAGTGCAGTGCAGTCGATACTTCTCCCCCCTGTCCATCGGAAATACGAATAATCGCTTCGCTCTCCCCTGCGAAGTAGCGCTCCGCCTGATAGCTCCATTCCCCCTTATCGTTAATGCTCAAAGAGCCGTGAAGCGGTACGGCGGCAACCGTATAATTCAAGACATCACCGTCGATATCGGACGCTTCTATCGCCCCCTGTACCGTCGCCCCTGCATAGAGAACTGCCCCAATCGGTTCGGCAAGGATTATCGGAGCGTCGTTCACCGGAATCACGGTCTGCATTGCCGTTGCCGCTACCTGGAGTGCTCCATCCGTAACCGTGTAATTAAGGATAATAGTTCCGTTGTAATCGGCAGCCGGAGTAAGTGTCCACGTACCGTTAAGGTTATCGGTCAAGATACCATCAGAGACTGTAAGATCGGAAACCGCTAGGGTATCTGCGTCTACGTCGAATGCGTTTGCAAGCAATTGATCTTGGGTAATGAGGATAGTTCCGCTATCTTCATCCACCGCATTCAGGATGACCGGTGCGCTGACGACCGGGGCATCGTTCACCGCTTCGATAGCAAGGCTGAGCGTTGCCGTCGTGCTGAGGCCGTAGCTGTTGGTCACTTTGATAATGATAGCTTCATCGCCGTTGGCATCGGCTATCGGGGTGTAGCTCCACTCCCCGTTTCCGTCGATTAGCAAGGCTCCTAATGACAAACCTGAAATTACTTCATACGTTAAGGCTCCCCCGATAGGATTCACGACGGTTAACGCACCGGACACTTCGGTGTCTTCAAGCAAAGAGGCGTTGGAATTAGCCACCGTAGGTGCCGATACTTTCAGATCAAAGGTAAGCGTTTGGGTAGCCGTGCCGCCATTGCCGTCATCGACTGTGATGACGGCGCTGTCGGTTCCCATGTATCCTTCTGCCGCCGCGTAGCTCCACGTACCGTTTTCATCGACGCTGAGCGTTCCGTGAGATGCGGCCGTCGTGACGGTGTAGCCGAGTATGTCGCCGTCCGCATCGGTAGCTCCGACCTCGCCGTTTAGGATGCGGATATCCTGGAGAGTGTAGGAAGTCTCAGAGGGGGCTTCGGGGGCTAGATTGAGCGCTTCCATTGTAAAACTCAAGGTTGTTGTCGCCTCGCCGCCGCGACCGTCTTGAATCGCAATTGTTATCGTATCGGTTCCCGCATCGCGTGACGTCCCTGTATACTCCCAAATGCCATATTGATTAATATTTATTGTTCCCATTGTCGGTGCGCTAACAATGCTATAGGTCAATGTATCGCCGTCAATATCATCAGCAAGCAATATCCCTTTGGCAATACGATCTTTTCCAAGATCGCGCCCGCTCTCTTCGAAGAACATTTCCGGTGCATGGTTCGTGTTTTTCTCGATAAGAGCCGCAACCGTATACTCTTTACCGTCACTAAACGAAAGGGATTCGATTTTAAAATCATTGACATTCCAGTTTTTGATCGTGATTTGATCGATAGCATCGACACTCGTTACACTGTCATACCCGAAAGTAATAACCAAATCCTCCCCTACTTCATTGATGATCACATCACGGCTAACTACTCCATCACCGAAATAAAGAGTATCCATTCCCCCCGCGTCGATGATAAGGTCTTTGCCATCCCCTTTGTTAAAGATATAGTAATCATCGCCGATACCTCCTTCGAGTGTATCATTACCGATACCCCCGTCCAGAGTGTCATTTCCTGCTCCGCCGGATAGATAATCATCCCCTGCCAGTCCACGCAGATAGTCATCCCCCTCTTTCCCTGTCAACAGCTCATTTCCATCTACCCCGTAAAGGATATCATTACCGCTATTTCCAGTGAGACTGCCGTCTTTATCGAGAACACGTGCCGTTACATCTCCTTCAACGTTTAATAATTGATCATAGATCCCCTGACGGTTGAGTGTTGTTCCGTCACTGAACGTAAATTGCTCGATGGCACCCGTATCGTTAAACCAATTTTTTATGGTAATAGTATTAGCGAGTTCGGTAATCGGCGTATCGTCTTCAGCATTTACTTTGATACCGATGCGCAGATCATCCGTTCCGCGAACCCATTGGATTATCAAGCGGTCTTGCGTAATGCCACTAATGAAGTTGAGAGTATCGGCACCGTTACCGTTATCGTCGATAATATCTTTGCCGCCGCCGTATTCGATGATATAGGTGTCGTTGCCGACATCGCCGCTGAGGGTTTCATCTTCAGTCGTTCCGTAGAGTGTATCGTTGTCGGTAATCGTATCGGTCGCATCAATCTTGAACCATACGTCACGCATAGTCCCCGTAGAATCAACGCTGCTGTAATTGGTCTCATTGGTAATGATGTTGCCATTTTCCGTAGTTTGAGTATAAACACTGCCGTCAGCTCGATTTAGGGAAAGCGATGTGATTCCCGCTACCGAGAGATCGATGAGTTCGCCACTGTCTGTTTTACCGTTTTGATTGGCGTCTTTCCAGAGTTTTAGGCGGTTAAAATCAGTATCGTTTTTATCGATCACACCGTCGCTGTTGGTATCGTACTGCGCCAATGCCGTATACCCGTCTGCCGCCAATGAACCGTCGGCAAGTTTGGTCTTATCTCCGAACAGCTCGCTGCCGTCATTGATAATACCGTCATTATTAATGTCGCTGACCAAGAGAGCATCCCCTTTTTCGATCCATGCCGTGTGTTCTTTTAAGCCATCCGCAGCGTAATCAAAGTAGGTGTGAGAATCGGTAAGGGAAATGGATGTTTTTCCGTTCTGATTTAGGTCGAGTATAATAGGAGCGGAATACGACAATGAATTTGCATAAAATGCAATATTGTCTATTCCCCACGATTCATCATAAAGTGAAGAATCAAGATTAGAACCAAAGCCGAGTTTTACTTTACCGTCATTTCCAATGATTGCATCAACACTTAAGGTGTGGATATCTGATTGTCCCCATCCAAACTCACTCTGCAATGTTTGAGTACCGCCATCACGTTCACCATAATGACCATCCCAATATAAAGTTTCCTGCAGAACTTCAGACCCATTTATAAATACATTAAATTGTTCTCCATCCCAACTCCCAATTTCATACATATCTAATTTAATATTTATCTGCTTCCCAGCGTTTTCAATACCAAAGTCATAAGTTTTATAAATTCCCTCATCTCCTCCGGTTCCTCCAAAACGACCCATAAATTGTCCTAATTCAGATGTAGTTGTTGTTACATCATTTGTCCACCCTGTGGCGCCGTTATCAAATTTTTCAGTAAGAATAGGGGGGACTGAGGTTACTCCATTGGCGTTTAAATCGAGAATCAGAGGCGGAGTATACGTACTCGCGATAGTTGAAATCTCATTTTGATTTAAAATGCTTCCGTCGCTGAACGCAAACGTCTCGATACGGTTGTTGCCGTTATACCAGTCTTGTATCGTAAGCTTATCTGCAAGATCGGCAAACAACTTCCCATCTTCTTTGAGCGCTACAACCAGATTATTCCCCTCGGTCTTGATGATCAAATCGGTCTGGCTAATCCCCTCGCCGAACAGCAGCGTATCGTTCC
>Ga0265297_10005373_pt1 | contig 19609 bp, 14 predicted proteins | sample Munlanlwell13791_FD_192502 | JGI IMG/M metagenome (GOLD analysis project Ga0265297, IMG submission 192502) | Leachate microbial communities from a municipal landfill in Southern Ontario, Canada - Leachate well 137-91 | ecosystem: Engineered > Solid waste > Landfill > Unclassified | place...
GGCATATCAATAATCTAAAGGAGCTTCAAGACGTATTAGCTACTATGACTGATGATGCATATCTTTCCTGTTCAAATATAGATAATAGATCTTTAGCTAATTGGGTGCGTGATATCATTGGTGATCAAAGGTTAGCGGAAAATTTAAGTAATGCCGAAACTCGTACTAAAGCTGTTTTGGCTGTAAACCACAGACTTCTTCTATTTGAGAGTGCGATTCGAAAACAAAGAAGAAAAGTATATTCAGGAAATCTGTGAATTATAATTTGCAGAATACTTTTGCCCGATTTATTAACTTTTTACGTATTAATTAATCTGATAGATAAGAACAAGATAACACTACTTTGTTCTGATAAAGAATTATTGTAAAAGAGATCGTTACAATATGATGTTATGCCAACAGGATACACAAGGCATATTCCGCTTTACATAAATAGGATAGGTATGCGTTATTTTATCTTTGATGAAAACGTTGGATAAGGAGGCTGAGGTGAGAAATGTCGCAGTTTTAACAAGTGGTGGTGATGCCCCTGGCATGAACGCTGCTATTAGGGCGGTAGTACGGACTGGTTTGAACAAGGGGTTGGGGATGTTTGGTATCCGTCATGGCTATGCGGGCATAGTCAATGATAACGTGGTAGCACTGGAAGCTCGAGATGTGGGTGGTATAATCCAACAAGGTGGTACAATGCTTGGTACCAGCCGTTGCCCCGAATTCATGACGGAGGAAGGACGTCTAAAAGCGATAAGGACACTTCAGCGACATAATATTGATTCCTTGGTGGTTATTGGGGGCAATGGGTCTCAAGCTGGAGCATATTCATTGTCCAAGCTAGATTATCCGGTGGTAGGCATAGCCTCCACAATAGATAACGATCTTTATGGATCAGCAATTACAATAGGGGTGGATACTGCTCTGGATGTTGCAATTGAAGCAATAGACCGAATCAAGGTCACTGCTTCGTCGCATGAGCGTGCTTTCATAGTTGAAGTAATGGGCCGTGACAGTGGTTATCTGGCATTGATGGCTGGTATTGCTGGTGGAGCTGATGCCGTCATAATTCCAGAGGCAGAGATAGATCCTGAATCTGCGGCTAGGATACTGCGTGACGCATATGGAAGAGGTAAGACGCATGCACTATTAGTAGTGGCGGAAGGCGCTCGGTGCAATGCTGAGAAGTTAACACAGTACTTCCAACAGCATCGAGAACGCTTGGCTTTTGAACTTAGGGTAACGATATTGGGTCATGTGCAACGTGGTGGATCGCCAGGTTCGTTTGACCGACTGCTTGCCACTCGTCTGGGTGCAGCAGCTATCGAACATTTGGCTAGGGGAGAGCATGGCATATTAATTGGTCTTGTTGAGGATAAAGTTAAAGCTACTCCACTGCAAGAAGTAGTTAGCAACAAAAAACAATTGAATCTAAACCTGCTGGGATTGGTCGGAATTTTAGCAAAATAATTTAGGAACTTGGATGAGTTTAATTTACTAGATTCTGGCGATAGTAACCTGCAACTTTTTGTGTGTAGTTTCAGTTCGTTCTGTTGTTTGTGGTAATATTATGGTATATCCCCCAAAATGACTGAACAGGGAGGTTGGAATGAAGATTAAAGATATCATGTCCTATAACGTAGTCACTATCCCCAGTAATACCAGCATTGCTGCAGCTAAACGAGTTATGACAGCGCACCGTGTCACACGTTTGCCAGTGGTAGATAAGGGCGAGCTGGTAGGCATTATTACGGAAAGGGGACTGGAGCATGTTTCACCCGGTAAAGCCACTTCGCTTTCAATCTGGGAACTTAATTATTTGCTGGAAAAAACCCCTGTGAAGGAATTTATGCAGAAGGACGTGGTTACCGTTTCTCCGGACACCGATGCCGAAGAGGCTGTGGCCATAGCTCAAAAACATAAGGTTGGCTCTGTGGTAGTGGTAGAAAAGGGTAGAGTTGTTGGTATTGCCACCACTGATGATTTCTTTAATCACATTATCAAGCCGATACTCGGTATTGATGAGCCCGGAACCAGAATAGAAATTACGGGTGGTGTAGTTATAAGTAAAGGTGCCGGTCAGCTAGAAAAATTGATATCCATCATGCGTAAGTTTGATTATAAAATCAATACTATTCATATTGAAGGTCCCCAGCAAGAAGATGTTAGAGACGTCTGCTTCCATATTCTCGATGGCGGAGACGTGAGTAAATTAATTGAGGAGTTCCAGAAAGAAGGTTACAAGGTCAGGGTCCGGAATCGCTGATTTTTAATTTCATAGATGTTATATTTGATTAAAATTATATACCTGGTAAGCGGAGGATTTATATGCAGTCAAGCCTGATCGGAAAGATTGAAAAAGCCAAACGCTATGCTGAAGAACCGGAACGAGTTACTTTTGTGGATTTTGCTGTTGATTTTCGAGGCGAAAACAACTCTTACAAAGTCGGTTATCGATCTGGCAACTGGAATTGCACCTGTCCATTCTTCTCTCAGAGAGGTGTATGCAGCCACACTATGGCATTACAGAAGCTTTTAGGTGGTATGTTGCCCAAAGAAGCTCTTAACTCTCCGATAATCGATTAGTCCCGGTGATTTTGGGTTCAGTGTCCGGAGTTTTACTCCTGGAGATATAGTCTATTGCCTCCGCAACTACAAAGAGCGAGCCCGTTGCCAGAATCAAGTCTGTCTTTTTAGCCTTGGACAGCGCCTGAGATAGAGCCTCGGCAATGTTTTTAGTTATGCTTATTTCAATTCCATGTCTGGCAAATTTTGCTTCTATTACCGGAATTTTGGCTGCCCTGGGATGTGTGGAACTGGTTATGGTAGTCTGAGAAACAAAAGATGCCAGTTCCTTTGCCATGCCGGGGATGTCTTTGTCGCAAGAGGTGCCGAATATAATAAAACACTTGTCGTACTTGAAGTACTTTCTTAATGTTTCGATTAGCTTTTTTATGGAGTAAGCGTTATGAGCGCCGTCAACCACCACCATTGGCCGATATCTTAGGATCTGCAGCCTGCCCGGCCAGTTTACCTGGCTAAGTCCCTGTACTATAGCCTCCTCAGTAATATCTACCCCCAGATTTTTTAGCGCTTCCAGTGTAGCTACCGCTGCCGCTGAATTTTCTAGCTGATGGTCACCAATCAGGGGGATAGTGAGATTATATTTCGCTGCCAGACCTTTGACTGTCAGAGTCTGTCCGGTCAGATCCCCGCCTGTTCTGTGCCAGCTAATGTCTTTGCCAACCTGTATTAGTCTGGCTCCCTGCTGCTGGCAGGTCTGCTGGACTATTTTCAGCGCTTCCTCTGGCTGCGGAAAATTGACTACAATAGCCCCCGGCTTGATAATGCCTGCCTTTTCGGCTGCAATTTTAGCTATAGTGTTGCCCAGGACTTCGGTATGGTCCAGGCTGATGGAGGTGATAACGCAAACATCGCCCCGGGCTACGTTGGTGGCATCGAGCCTGCCTCCCAATCCCACCTCAAGCACCTGGAAATCTACCCGGTTCTTTTTAAAATAAGCAAATACGGCGGCGACCAGTATCTCAAAGGTGGTTAGATGCCCGTAGGCTGCCTCGCTGTTCATCTTTTCCACAATCGGTTGAAGCTCGGTTATGCTGGAGGCAAAGTCGGCTTCGGAGATTAAAACATTGTTGATTCTGGCACGTTCTCTTATGGTGAACAGATGGGGGGAAGTAAATAGCCCTGTCTTGTATCCAGCCTTGATCAATGCCTGTGCAATCATGGCTGCGGTGCTGCCCTTACCTTTAGTGCCGGCTATATGTACTGTTCTGGTGCCCAGGTGTGGATTGCCTAATGGTTGCAGCAGCTTTTCCATTCGCCTCAAATCATAGTTAGCTGACGTATAGGCGATGCCCGGCGTCTTTTCATAATCGGTGAAGCTCAGCAGATAGTCTTCAGCCTGGCGGTAGTCCATGGGCAGTATTATATCATGTGGAAAAGTATATTAGTTGTGGGTAGTTTGATAGATAAAAGGTTAGTAACATAATATAATATATCGGTTTCAGAGGAGGGGCTTTCGATGAGAGAGAACCGTAAGCATATTACCAGGTCTGTTTTACTTTTGTTGTCTGTACTGGTGCTGGTCAGTGCCAGTTTTTCCTGTGTCGGTGTGGCGGTGGGTCCCGAAGGCAAAATCGGTAAAGTATATATCTCACTTAAACCTGGAGTTCAACCGCCTGTCATCAACTACTTTAATGCTAATCCCCAGAATATTTCTTCCGGTGAGGCTGCTGTCCTGGAGTGGGACGTCTCCGGGGCCAGTGATGTTACCATCGAACCGGGAATAGGAAACGTCGATCTTGTGGACAGTGTTCAAGTTTCGCCGACGACAACTACAACCTATAGTCTGGCTGCCAATAATGCCGCTGGCGTTGTCACCGAATCGGTTATTATTACTGTTGACGGGGGATCGTTGTCTCCTTCACCGGAACCGCCTCCTTCGCCAGCGCCGTCTTCCTCGCTGGCTATCAACTCTTTTATTGCCAGTCCAGCCGCAATTGATACCGGTGAGACCTGTATGCTTAGCTGGGATGTTTCCGGGGCTACATCTGTTTCCATAGCCCCTGGGATAGGTTCAGTGTCCGCATCCGGCAGCGCTACAGTCAGTCCTTCAGGGACTACTTCCTATACACTGACGGCCAGCGATGCCAATGGCTCGATCACCAGGTCGGTAACTGTCACGGTAGCTTCAGCTCCCCCGCCGGCGCCTTCCGCCCCTGTAATCAACTATTTCACAGCGGATCCTGCCACTATTTATTCCGGCGGTAGCTCTGTACTGAGATGGGATGTTCTTCAGGCGACAGCCATAAGCATCGATCAGGGCATTGGAAGTATTCCGTATACTACTGGTTTAGGCAGTGTTCATCCGTCTGCCACCACCACTTATACTTTGACTGCTACCGGTCCCGGCGGCACCACCACCAGGTCAGTTACGGTTACGGTTACTGGCGTACCCCCATCCTCCCTGCCAGTGGTCAACTATTTTACTGCCAGTCCCGGCAGCATAACTGCGGGAGGAAGTTCCACATTGGGCTGGAGCGTTTCCGGGGCTACATCTCTGTCTATAACTCCCGGCGGCGCCGTTCCTGCTTCGGGTAGTGCTACAGTCAGCCCTGGCTCTACCACCATTTACACTTTGGTAGCCACCAATAGTGCCGGTACTGTTAGTCGGCAGGTTACTGTTACGGTTAGCGCAGCTCCGCCTTCTGCGCCGGTAGTCAGTTATTTTACCGCCAGTCCCGGCAGCATAACTGCGGGAGGAAGCTCCACATTGAGCTGGAGCGTCTCCGGGGCAACGTCCTTGTCTATAGCTCCCGGCGGAGCCGTTCCTGCTTCGGGTACTGCTACAGTCAGCCCTGGCTCTACTACCACCTATACTTTGACTGCCACTGGAGCCGGCGGTACCACCATCAGGACAGTTACCGTTACAGTTAGTGCAGCTCCACCACCGCCCCCTGCAGATGTTGCCACCTGTGAACAGGCTTTGTTTAACGCGGTCAATGTCAAAAGGGCCAGCGCCGGCATAGCTCCCTTAACCAGGAATGCCCTGATTGACGGTCTTTGCCGTACGCATGCCCAGTACATGGCAGCTAGTGGCGTACTCAGCCATGATAATGTTACTACAAGGTGTGAAACTATATCTGCAAGTATACCTGGTTTGGGTCCCTGTGCGGAGAATGTTCTTCAGAACAACATTCCCTGCAATGCCGCTGCCATGGCGCAGCAATGGTATGACTCTGCGGGACACCGGACCAATATGCTCAATGCGGCGTATACTATATCGGGAATGGGCATTGCCATAGATGGCAGCGGTAGAATCTGGGCCTGTCAGATATTCGTTGGCCCGTAATTAGTATAGCTTACTGTTTTTTAATGTCCGGTGTCTTAATAAACAGGATCAATATTGCTACTATAAGTGCTGCCAGTGCCACGAATATGAAAGCCAGGAAATATTTGCCGGTGACATCGAATATATAGCCGGCTATGGCTGGCCCCGCAGCCCCCCCGATTACCCAGCCCAAGTCCAGTATTCCCATAATTGCGCCGAGGTGCCGTGTTCCGAATGAATCGCTGACTGTGGCTGTGACCGAAGGCGATAGCCCCCCGTAAGCAATCCCGAAAAGACAGGCAAAAATGTAGAACATCCACAGGCTCGATGACTGCATTAGCAGTACCATTGCCGCTATCATGATAACGGCGCTTATTATCCCTGTGGGTTTTCTGCCCACCCTGTCCGATAGCGGTCCCATTGATAGCCTGCCCAGTATGCTGGCAAACCCGATGATACTCAGTATTGTTGCAGCCTCTATGGGGTCGATGCCTTTATCGATTGCGTGCATGACTATATGTGTGGTTATAGTGAACAGACAGAAAGCGTAAAATACCCAGGTACAAATCAAAAGCCAGAAATTTCTGGTCCCGGCTGCCTGGCGTGGAGAGAAGTCTTTAGTTTCTTTTTGTTGCCTGTTCAGGGTATTGAGATTGGAGTTTAACTTTTTGTTATCTTCGGACGCTGTGGTGACCGCAGTTGGGGATCTTCGTAAAAACAGCGAAGGTATGATAATGGCGATGAACGCTATTATTCCCAGGAAGAAAAAGGCAGGCCGCCACCCGAAGCTCTCGATAAACTGGGCGGCAACCGGGGCTATCCATATCGACCCCAGTCCGGTTCCACAGGTAACGATGGCTAATGCCAGCCCCCGCCGCAGGGGAAACCATCTAACGGCTTCTGATGTGGCTATGATATATATGGGGCCGGTGCCAATGGCTACCAGCAAACTGAAACTCAAAAATATCTGCCACAGCGAAGTTACCTGGCTGCTTAAAGCCAGTCCTGCAAAGCTAAAAACACCTGTTGCCAGCAGCACCAGTCTGGGACCGTACCGGTCTGACAGCCAGCCGCCTAAAATGGCAAACAGAGCCCCAAGTATCATATAAGCTGAAAAAATCACTGAGGTTAACGCTCTGTTCAGGGCAAAGTCCTGTTCCAGTGATTGGAAGAATATACCGAAAGAGAACCTTACTCCATAGCTGATGGTGATAAGCACCAGGCAAATTATCAGTATTATCCAGCCGTAGTAAAATTTTTCCCCGGCTGTGGTGGAATCGGTGGTACTGCCGGTATCTCTTGAGCTGGAAATGCCTCCGGAATATGACTTGCTATCTTTGTTAATAGTAGAACGTCCTATGTTGTTTTGCAGGAAGGATATCATCAGGCCTGGCAAGTTATTTAGTTATTGAAACCGGATATAATTTTACTATTGTCACGAATTTCGACCGATATTATACTCTTAAAAGCCGATATATGTAAGCGAAACCAGGCTAGTGGCAATTAGTTTAGATTCACCCTCACCTTAATCCTCTGCCGTCAAGGGAGAGGAATTTGATTCTCTCTCCCCTGGAGGGAGAGAGTTAGAGAGAGGGGGATTTTTCGTGGCAGTCACCTGCCGCAGGTGACGCCGATATGAGGTCACCCCTGGGAGGTAACTCTCACAGAAAATTAGTTTAGATTCACCCTCACCTTAATCCTCTCCCGTCGAGGGAGAGGTTAGAGGACGTTAGATTCCCGTCAAGGGAGAGGAATTTGATTCTCTCTCCCCTGGAGGGAGAGAGCTAGAGAGAGGGGGATTTTTCGTGGCAGTCACCTGCCGCAGGTGACGCCGATATGAGGTCACCCCTGGGAGCTGTACAAAGTATTACTAAGGTACTGAACGTTAGCAAAAAGCTTGGATACCTTGACTTCATAAGCTATAATGCAAGTTATGAAGTTTGTGGAAAAGCTGCTGGAGGCCAGTCGTAAAAACCGGAGCCTGCTCTGTGTGGGGCTTGACCCTGATACCTACCTGATGCCCGAAATGAGCATTCTCGAATTCAATAAAGCTATCATCGAGGCTACCAGCGATGTGGTATGCGCCTACAAACCGAACTTTGCTTTCTATGAGGTTCTGGGCACGGAGGGGCTTGAAGCTCTGCGAAGGACGATTGGATTCATACCTGACTATATACCCATAATCGGCGATGCCAAACGAGGTGACATCGGCAACACAGCTAAAGCCTATGCCAGAGCGCTTTTCCATGTTTTTGGCTTTGACGCCGCTACGGTAAATCCCTATATGGGTTTTGACTCTCTCGATCCGTTCATCGAGTATGAAAATAAGGGAGTCTTCATTCTATGCCGGACCTCGAATCCGGGAGCAAAAGACTTCCAGGATTTTGCCGATGCCGGAGGCAGGCACCTGTATCAAACGGTGGCGCAAAAAGCCAGCGAATGGAACACGCATGGCAACATCGGCCTGGTAGTTGGCGCTACTTACCCCCGGGATCTGGTGGAAATCCGCAAAATATGCCCTGATATGCCGCTGCTTATTCCGGGTATCGGTGCCCAGGGAGGCGACCTGGCTCTGGCGGTGAAGGCTGGAGTGGATGCTTACGGCGAGAAGGCCATTATAAACGTATCCAGGCAGATACTTTATGCTTCTTCGGGCAAAGATTTTGCCGAGGCAGCCCGGCGCGCTGCTTGCGGTGTACGGGACAATATTAACCTGGTGCTCGAGCAGCTCCGGGGCTGATTAAAACCATGAAATGGGATATACAGACTGGCGATATAGTCCGCCTGCGCAAAAAACATCCCTGCGGCAGCGATAGATGGCAGGTAGAAAAAACCGGCGTCGATATCAGGATAAAATGCCTGGGCTGCCAGAGGAAGGTGCTTCTGGAACGACCTGACCTGGAACGCAAGATAAAAGCCCTTGTTTCAAGGGTTAATTCGGAAAACAGTTCCGCTGATGCGGCGACTTCAGGGTGAGAAACAGTCATTCTCTTATATTACGAGGCTAGCTTATGATTCGCGGTATTCTCCATATTGACCTGGATGCCTTTTTTGTCTCCGTGGAGCAGGCGCTGGCTCCGGAGCTGAAGGGTAAGCCCGTAATCGTGGGCGGGCAGCCCGACCGCCGCGGCGTGGTAGCTTCAGCTTCCTATGAAGCTCGTGCCTTCGGTGTGCACTCTGCTATGCCTCTGTATCAGGCTTACCGGCTTTGCCCCAAAGCTATTTTCCTCCAGGGCAATTTCTCGAAATATCGGGAAGTATCTGGCAAATTCATGGCAATTCTGGCTGACTTTTCCCCGTCCCTGGAGCCGGGAGGGCTGGAGGAAGCTTATCTCGATGTTACCGGCTGCGATATTTACGGCACTCCCCATCAGATTGCCCTGGCTTTGAAAGAACGTGTCAAAAAAGAGCTCGACCTTATAGCCTCGGTAGGCATTGCCAGTTGCAAAGTCGTGGCTAAGATAGCCTCTGACCTGAGCAAGCCGGACGGACTCATTGAGGTTGCTGCGGGTGGGGAAAAAGAGTTCCTGTCGCCGCTGCCCATCGGCAGGCTACCCGGCGTCGGCCCCAGGACTGAGCAATCGTTGAAGTCAATGGGCATAAGCACTATCGGGCGGCTGGCGGCTTTATCGCCGGAGTCCGCTAAAAATCTGCTGGGTTCTTCGGGCATGGTGCTCTATCGCCATGCTAACGGCAGGGACAATCGAAAAGTAGAGTCCCTCGGTGAAGCCAAATCCATCAGCCGGGAGACCACTTTTGCTCAGGACACATTGGACCTCAAGCTTCTCCGCGCTATACTGCGCTACTTATCTGAGCGGGTCGGCTCGGAATTGCGCCAGCAGAACAAGCAGGCTAAAAACGTGGCATTGAAGCTGAGATATTCCGATTTTAACACTGTTAATCGCAGCCACAGCTCAGCGGAAGCCATAGATTCCGATGATGCCATTTTCACTACTGTCTCCGGATTGCTGGACAAAGTTATGGCAGGCAAGCAGAAGCCGGTGAGGTTGCTTGGTGTTGAAGTATCCAACTTTGTCGCTGATGCCAGGCAGCTCCATCTCTTTGACCGGAACACGCAACGTCAGGAACGCCTGGACAAAGCTATTGACCAGATCCGCAAGAAGTATGGCTTCGATGCCATCCAGACCGGACGTACTCTGGCGCTCAAGGAAATTTTTGAATCAGATAGCAAAGGCTATGTACTGTATACCCCTTCGCTTTCACGCTAACAGGAAATTATTTAGAGACTGCTGAAAAAGAGGTGTCCCGATCTCATCGGGGCCGAGGGTCTGGGGGTGTCCCCCAGATTCTTATTTCCCCCAGGACTGGGGGATAAAGGGGGTTGAATATGAGTTTTCAACTCTCTTATTTCATACTGTCTATAATAAACTCTGCGGCCAGCCTGGCGCCTGTTCCCGGCAGCAGCCCGCATTTCTCGAAGCCCTTCTCTTTAGCGAAGATAGCCATAGAGGCTTCGCTTTCCCCCGGGTTTATTCTTTGCCCGATGGTTATTTTTTCGATAATGTCGGCACAGAGCATATAGCCTATTGTCTCCTGGAAACGGGCCATAAATTTCTGGGCTGTTATGATAGCTTTGCGCACTTTTTCAGGTTCGGGCGGATTGTCGCTGCCGAAATATAGCCCGAAGGCAATCAAACTTCCTGTTATGCCTCCGCATGTCTTACCGGTACCGCCGATGCTTGGAAACGGTGTCAGCGCTTTAATAACTTCCATACTACCTAGGCCGAATTCTTCCAGCAGGGCCAGTGCTGTGCCCTGCGGGCAGTTCTTCAGAAAAAAGTTATACTCCTCAGCTCTTCGCTGGACGCGGTCCAGTATCTGCTGCTTGTTTGCCAGTATCTCTTCGGGGATAAGTTTCTTCCTGGGGATGCCTTCTTTAACCATTTTCTTCACTCTGGCTTCTATCGCTGCCGCATCCCATTCTCTATTAGCCAGTTCGTTTACCTTTTTCTTTAAAGCTGAGTAGTCCGCCATATCAGCATTACCTCCTCGTTCCAGATTCCAATTGGCGGAGGGGGTGGGATTCGAACCCACGTTAGCTTGCGCTAAAACGGTTTTCAAGACCGTCGCCATAGTCCACTCGGCCACCCCTCCATAAAGTCATACCAGTATAGGAAATTGAGCTCTTTTTGACAACTTTGCCCCATCGTCAACTAGTGTCAGCGTATCTGTTTGTTCAGATATTCAGAGGTCTGGGAGACTACTGATTATCTATTACATTGAACAATTTGACGAAATGTCAATGCTGTTGCTTAGCTAAGATGAAGCTAATCTTGCACAAGGCAATGGTACTTTTTTTCACCATTCCGTTACTCACGAATTGTAAGCGAAAGCGTCAATTTAAGACTCTGTTGCTGGACTTATACCTAGCAATTCCGCCACCATCTCATCCATCTTCTGGGCTATACCATCATTACGGAGGGCTTCACGAATTCTCTGTCTTGCCCTGATGAAATGCATTCCTTCTTTTAGCTCAACAGCAGCAGCAACCTTTTCAGCATGAGTGGCTGCCCTTACTAGTGCACTATGTAATTTATTTGAGCCATTAAATAAGGGGATTGGTAGAGAGAGCATTACTTTGTCAAAATCACGAGCGCCCCACTGACCGCGGCTCTGGAGATGCTCCGCAGCGCTGCGCGCCGTTTCGCTGTTAAGTATGGCGAGTAAGTAATGTCCCTCAGACTGATTGCCTACTTTAGACCAATAAAGCTTGTTTTCGATTATACCATTGTTATCACGGATGAGTGCAGCGGTCGGCAGGGTGCCAGCTTTACTGTATACAACCCTAAGCTGCGTGATTGGAAACTGTGCTGTAAGCTGCCCGTAGTAGTCTAATTGCTCTAGAAGAGCCCTCTTGCCGCTGCCAAACTGTGACAAAACACGCTCGGCCTCTGTCAACCAACTAGCCAAATGCACGTAGCCACGAGATTGGGCCTCGGTAGCGGAAAATAGGCGACTTTGTTCATCGTCCCATGGTATCACCGCTAGGATTGGTGAGAGGACTCGGAATGGCGCAATAGATTCCCCAAGATACAGCGGGCGTAGAAAATTAGCTTCAATATTACCTCTTATTGGACGCATATCCTTCCAGGGTGGTTTTTCCTGACTTGTGCGACGACTTTCCACTACAGGGGCAGAGGGGTTACCCCCGAGTATTCCAGATTCTACTTTCCGTACCGTGAAAAGAACTCGTGGAAAAACTGTAGCTCCATCTCGGAAACTGCCTGCATAGCCTTCTTCTACTCTATCAGTGCGTTCGCTCGGCCAGGTTTCCTCATGCCAAGATAGATAGTGGCTAGCTTCATTTTTTGAAGCGTCACGCCTCGGCAAGATACCTGAGGCAACCTTTATCTTTGCGGGTAACCTTGGTCCTTGACCTGAACCATGTATGGCAAAAATTACGCAGGATGGAACTGGAAAGAGCGGTTGTACCTTATCTGAAAAAACCCAGGCATCCGTGAATTGGACGGTAACATAAATTAATCTAGAGCTTTTCCTTTGAGAAGCCCCATATAACCCTGTTCTGAAGCGAGCAAACTGTCGCCGTGTCATAGCAGCATAGGGCATAACAAAGGCAATAACGCCACTGTCCTTCAGATAAAGCTCAACACAACGTACGAAGAAATATGCCGACAAATCTTGTTGCTGGGCTACTTGTCCATGCCAGATACCAAAGTCTTGACATTCTGTACGAAACCGTGCCTGTAAACTACTATCCATGAAGCGGTAAGCAAGCCAGGGGGGATTACCAATGACAACATCCACCTTCTGGCTCTTTTGGGCCAGCCAGATAGGGCGTACCAGATTTCGCGTCACGAATCCCCAGATATGATCTTGTCCGTTACGCTCCAGCTCATGTAAGGTCTCATATGTCTGGGCGAGTGTATTCATGGCTGTTGAACTCATTTGGTAATTACGCTGAAGCCAGGCTAATAATCCTTCAGATGAGGCATTCCGTTCGCTTAGCTCTAGCATACGTCCGATAACCGCGTCAAAAATAATTGGATCCCGCGTAACCTCAAATGGGAATTCTAGCATTTGCTGGTTTTCGGGAATTTCAATGAGCACATCACGTTCGGCCAGGAAACCACGAGTATTCCACTGTAGTGAATCTCCCATATAAATTGGAATATTCATGTTTGCTGGGCGCTGCTTCAATCGTTGTTGACCGATTGCAAGCAGGAATGTGACACGAGCAATCTGTATGGAGACTGGGTGAACATCGACGCCAAAAATTTGGCGACATGCCTGTGTAATCGCATCTGTCACATTAATTCCGGTTTTTTCAGCGGCTTTTAATAGTTGGCGTACGGCGTAAAAAATAAAAGTACCAGAACCGCATGCCGGGTCCAATACACGCTGCTCCAGGGGGCGTTTGATAACCTCAGTGCACATTCGTTCGGCAAGCCAATCCGGAGTATAGTATTCTCCCAAGAAATGACGTTGATCTGGGTCGATTAGTGATTCGTAAAGTCCTTTAAGAACATCTGTTTGTACATCCCTCAACCGGAAACGACCAGCTTGTTGGGAAATACGCCGCACTAGCCCATTACCCCTGTTAGAAACCAGTAGCCAATCAAAAAAGTCTGATTCTACAACACCTCCTATGCCAGCCTCAAAAAAGTGACGACCTGATAGCAACTCATCAGGCTCGTTAGTATCTACATCAAGTACCTTGGCTGCCATTGTCTTCGCAATAATAGTCAGATAGGTATGTTGTAAAAATAGAACATCCTCGTTGAGTGCTGTCCCATACACCCGGCGAATAAGCTGTGCCCAAAGATCACGCTTTAGACGCACATCTGGGTGAGTACAAACTTCTTTCCAAATGGCCTCGAGTTCCTGTCTGGCAGTGTTCCAAGCCAGGCTTCCACGGCCAAGTTCGCGTTGTACAACTTCTGCCGTAGGTTCCAAATCTTCGCTGACGGCAACTATCGAGCTAAGCCATGCCAATAGCTCACGGGGTTTGTCAATCAATAAATTAAAAGACTCGAATCGAAAAAGATTACCATCTTGCAGTTTATATGGTATGAAGGTAGCACCATCTGTAGCTATCCCGATGAAGTGTGCACCTGTTTCCGCTTCACGCTGAGCAAGGTAAGTTGGTAATTTATTCTCGGCATCATGCTGCTCACGCCTTAGGTCTGATTTGAACTCAAATAGTGTCCTTCCCAGCAGAGCATCAATGCGTCCATGAACCTCAGGCACCGCTCTCTCAAAGTCAAGCTCTGTACTTCTAGCCCCTAGGCCATTAACTAACAATTCATAGACTAATGCTCTCACTTTTTCATGATGGGGTCGTGAGGCGAGTTCTATTACGATTTCACGTAGTCGATCGGAAGCTAGTGGCATGTATTGATGACCTTCTTATACAAAGCTTGTTGGCCACATCTTACCACAAATGCTTGAGACAAAGAATAGCCGCTGTACAATCTATATCTGACTATGGGGATTACCATTGCACTTTTCTGATACTTGTTCAACTTTAGCTAATATGACAGCTCTGTAGGGGTTCAGCGTTACAAGACCGCAGCTCTGTACTGTGTGGAAGCGAAGTTACAGTCTGATGTAGTATTTTACGAGCCGAAGATTTTGACTGCGGCTTCGGCTATGCCCACAAAGCCGCCGGGGATAACGCCGAGCAGGAACACGGCAACGCAGCAGATTCCCAGAGCAATGCGCAGCGCTATCGATGACGGTATTTTCTCTTTAGATGCCGGCTCGCCTACCCACATTACTTTCACCACACGCAGATAGTAGAAAGCCGCGATAACGCTGTTTATGACCGCTATCAGCCCACCAGACAGGGGACTTGCCAGTACTTATATCATGGCTTTCAACATGTCATGGCTACAGATCAATTCATCTTCTTCAGCCCCAGGATATCTCGAAGTTTATCTTCAATTTTTTGCAAGTCTTCACTGTGCATTGTTCCAAGTTTTTTATATATCATGTCTTGCTTGATTGTTCTGATGAAGTTGGGACTGCCATGCCACAGAATAAGTACGAAGATCGTGTTTTTGAAAGAAGATGTAGAATCTATGGGCGATAAGTAGTCTCGGTACGACGAGCTATCTGAATTATAAGCACCAGCTTCTGAGAATCGTACACTTCGTAGACAACCCTGTAACTGCCTACTCTTATTCTACAGGCTGCCTCAGTGCCCTTGATTTTCCTGACGCCATGCGGACGTGGTTCAGCGGCTAAGGCTGCGATAGCAGAGCTCAAACGATCAAAATCTTGGAGGCGTATTCGGTCTCTCAATTTTTGGAAGTCACGATCGGCGGCAGGTGATACTTCAATGCGGTATGCTTTTGGTTTATTCATTGGCCAAATTACTTTTTGCCTTCACGTATGGTTAGAGCTTCTGTTGTCTCCCTCTCTACCTCAGCCCAGGGGCGACCACCTTTTTCCTTCCATTCAGCACGGACAGCATCGATCACAGGCAATAGCTCAGCATCTTCGCGGCTTTCCAGCCACTCAAGTACGGCCTCACTGACTATATCGCTGGCAGGCTTGCGCCGTCTAACGGCCTCTACTTTCAGGTTAGTATAGAGATTATCATCGTGGAACACTACGGTCATTCTTCTGCTCATCGGTATCCTCCGTTTGTACGTACAGACGTAAAAGCGTACGTATGCATGTATTATAGCAATAGCTATTTCAGCAGTCAACTTCTATCAGTGATGTGCAGGGGACTTGCCAGTACTTAAAGAGGTTTTTCAGAAGTTCCACTCTTATCTAAATGTATTTTTACAGCAGTTCTGTAAATTTACATTGTAATTTTACAGTATAAATACAAATTTGCTAATGTGCTGATTTTTTTGTGTTATGTGGAAGTGATGTTGTGGGTTGTTTCCCCTAAGCTTCTACGAGCCGAAGATTTTGACCGCGGCTTCGGCTATGCCCACGAAGCCGCCGGGAATGACGCCGAGCAGGAACACGGCAACGCAGCAGATTCCCAAAGCAATGCGCAGGGCTATCGATGACGGTATTTTTTCTTTAGATGCCGGCTCGCCTACCCACATTACTTTGACCACACGCAGATAGTAAAAAGCCGAGATAACGCTGTTTATGACCGCTATTATGACCAGCCAGATCAGGTTATTCTGAACGGCACTGCTGAAAATGTAGATTTTGGCGATGAGACCTCCGGTTGGCGGCAGGCCGATAAGCGAGATGAGGCAGAAGCTTAAACCCAGCGCCAGTAACGGCGCACGCTTTATCATGCCGGTGAAGTCGTTGATTTCATCGCTGTTGATTTTATTGGTGATAGCGATGATGGCGAAAAAGGCTCCCAGATTGGTTGCGGCGTAGCTCATCAGGAAGAACATCAGCTCGCTGCGCCCGGCGATAAGGTCGGCGCTCGATGCCATACCCACGGTTGCCAGTCCAACCATTAGATAACCGGCCTGAGCGATGCTGGAGTAACCGAGCAGGCGTTTGATATTGTTCTGCATCAGCGCCACTACGTTGCCAAAGGTCATGGTGATGGCGCTTAGAACTGCGATTATCATGCCCCAGTCTGCGCTGAGCCAGGAGGGCTGACCGAAAAGGACCAGCATGACACGGGTGATAACCGCAAAACCGGCAGCCTTGCTGGCAACGGAAAGATAAGCGGTTACCGGAGTGGGAGCGCCTTCGTAAACATCGGGTACCCACATCTGGAAGGGGAAGCTGGCAATCTTGAATCCGAAGCCAGCGATTATCAGAATGATGCCTATCAGCAGCGCTGGATTTTGCACAATGCTGGTGATGGGCAATGATTCTATCATGTCAGAGACGCAGACCATGCAGGTATGACCGGTAGTGCCGTAAACAAATGCCATTCCATAAAGGAGCACGGCTGAAGCCACAGCGCCCAGCAGCAGGTATTTCAGGCCTGACTCGGTTGATTTCTTGTCTTTGAGGAATGTGACCAGCACATAGAGAGAAATACCGCTCAGTTCCAGAGACACGTACACTGAAATCAGGTCTGTGGCTGCGGTTAAAAGCATCATGCCCAGCGCCGATATCATCACCAGGGCATAGTATTCCCCCTGAAATCTGTTGAATTTGCTGACATAGTCCTGCGAAGCTAAAATGACCAGGCCGGCGGCTATGGCCAGCAACAGCTTGAAGAAAAGAGCAAAGCGGTCTACCGCCAGCATGCCGAAGAAGATATCCACCGTGGGTGCTCCCCACAGGGAAACGGTAAGACCGATGGAAACCGCCAGCCCGAACAGGCTCAGGCCTACCAGAACTTTCTTCTGTTTGACAAATAAGTCCACCAGAATTACCAGCAGGGCAAAGACCAGAACGGCAAGCTCCGGCGCCAGTAAAGGCAGTTCAGCAATTATCATCTTCATTGTTTATGAACCTATCAGCCTCATTATGGGTTCGATTCCCAGTTTAATTACATTAGTCAGAATAGCAGGGTAGATGCCGACCAGCATAATGACAGCGACAAAGCAGAATATGCTGACCTTCTCGACATTGTCGGCATCGGGTACTCCCTTATATTTGTCCTTCGGCGGGCCGTAAAATACTTTTTGCAGCATCCAGAGGATGTAGCCTGCGGTAAAGACTATGCCGAATACGCCCAGCAGGGTGTAAATCTTGGCTGCCGGGAGAGCTGTACTGGAGAAAGAGCCGATGAAAGTAATGAACTCGGCGGCAAAACCGCTGGTACCGGGCAAGCCCAGTGATGCCAGACCGGCGATGCTGAACACGGCAACGATAACAGGCATCTGCCGCGCCAGACCGCCCAGAACATTGAGATTGCGTTCGTGAGTTTTCTCATAGACCAGGCCTACCATGGCGAAGAGAAGGCCGGTGATAATACCGTGGCTGAACATCTGCAGGGCAGCGCCGGTAAGACTTATCTCGGTCAGAGCAAAGATGCCCAGCAGCACGTAGCCCATGTGGCTGACGCTGCTGTAAGCGATCAGCCGCTTCAAGTCGGTCTGCCTCATGGTTACGGCAGCACCGTAAAGTACGCCGATTATGGCTAAAGCTGCCAGTATGGGGGCAGCCTGTCTGGCGATATCAGGCAAAACGCTGACACAGAGACGGATCATGCCGTATCCGCCCATTTTGAGCAGTGCCCCGGCCAGGATAACGCTTACTGCCGTGGGCGCATCGGTATGCGCATCGGGAAGCCACGTATGAAAGGGGAACATGGGCAGCTTGATGGCAAAACCGATGAACAGCAGGAAGAACATGCCGGCCAGAGGTATCACCGGTGCGGCTATGGCCAGCATGCCGCCTATCTCCAGCATATTGAAACTGCCGGTGGTAAAGTAAACAGTCAAAATGCCGGCCAGCATCATGGCGCTGCCGATCAGCGTGTATATAACATATTTGATTGAAGAGTATTCTTTTCTGCCGCTACCCCATATGGAGATGAGGAAGTACATGGGTATCAGCTCCAGTTCCCAGAACAGGAAGAACAGGACCAGGTCCAGCGAGCAGAACACACCCAGTATGCTTGTTTCCAGTAACAGCAGCCAGATAAAGTATTCCCGTGGCCTCAGTTGTACTTTCCATGATATCAATACCGAAAGGAAGCCCAGGAAGGTCATGAGTATTACCAGGGGCATGCTCAAACCATCGACGCCGAGGTGATAGTGACAGTTGATGGCAGGTATCCAGGGCAAATTCTCCTCGAATTGCATTACGCCGGCGGCTGAAGCAGAGCGGTCGAAAAGGCAGAAAACGGCTATCGACAGGGCAAAGGAAGCCAGCGTGAAGCCCAGAGCGGTAAATTTTATTGCTTTTACATTGTCCCTGGGCAATAAGGCAATGATGATCAACCCTATCACGGGTAGAGCCAGTATTGTCGTTAAGTAATAAGAGTTCAAATCCACTTACCTCAACCGAATATAAATACGCATACTGCAATCGCTATGATGCCCAGTATAATTGCCATAGCATAGATTTGCAGTTGCCCTGTCTGAATTTTTCGTAATGAGCTGCCTGTAGCCCCGGTGCCCCGGGCGATACCGTTGACCGTTCCATCGATAATATGGGAATCAAAGAAAGCAAAAGCTCTGAAAATGCCGTTTATCAGAACTGTCTTAACTATGACGTTTTCGTAAAGCTCGTCCAGGAAATATTTCCGGGAGAGCAGGATATAAATCGGTCTGAAGATTCTGCCCACGGCTTCGGCTGAAATCCATTTAGCTCCGTACATGGCATAGGCCAGGAAAATACCCAGAATGGCTATAACCAGCGACATTAGCGGTATGGGATGAGTAAGGATGCCGAAGAAATTCTGAATAAAGCCCTGTGCCATCTCTCCGCCTTCGCCGCCGTGTCCCAGGAAAGCGCCGAAGCCGCCGGTAACATTGAACCAGCCTGAAATTACGGCGGGAATAGCCAGAAGTACCAGAGGTATGACCATCACTTTGCTCGATTCGTGGGGGTGGTGATAATCACCATGAGCATCATGGCTGCTGTTAGAGTTTTCCTCCGGGGCGCCGCCTCTGTATTCACCGGTGAAAGTCATGAATATGGCACGGAACATATAGAAGGCAGTCATGAATACGGTAATCATAGCCAGGATGAACAGCGCCGGATTTTGCATGGCAGAGGCTATTATTTCATCTTTGCTCCAGAAGCCGGAGAGAGGCCAGATGCCGGCAAGGCTCAATGAGCCGATAAGGAAGGTGGCAAATGTCCAGGGCATAGCCTTGCGCAAACCGCCCATCAGTCTCATGTCGAATGTGCCGGTGCTGTGGTTGACACTGCCGGCGCCGAGGAATA
>Ga0265297_10005374_pt1 | contig 19605 bp, 17 predicted proteins | sample Munlanlwell13791_FD_192502 | JGI IMG/M metagenome (GOLD analysis project Ga0265297, IMG submission 192502) | Leachate microbial communities from a municipal landfill in Southern Ontario, Canada - Leachate well 137-91 | ecosystem: Engineered > Solid waste > Landfill > Unclassified | place...
CTGGCCGGGATGGCAGAAGCTGTAAGAGAAAGCGGCGCAGTTAAAATATTAGTGACCAATTCCATAAACGACTTCGAAACAAGAGGAATGACAGCCGCCGACATGGGGTCAACATTCCTGGATACCATAAGACGGCGCGACAGCTCTCCGGGACAGGATCACGATTATCTTCACCACATAATTGCCAATCAGCCCGGGTCAGAATATATCTCACCCGATGGGTTTGGGTATCTGCAGGCAGGAGATCTTGGGGTTCTTGGAATAGACAATATCTTGGCCCCTTTGGCCGTGGCAGGAACTCCTTATTACGATAACGAGCTCCTTCTTAAACTGATCTGCGGCTTGATATGATTTCTTTTGCCGCTGCAAAAAAGTGAAATTTCATATTTTTCCTTACGATAGATTAGCGTAAGCAACTTTTTTGATCCAAGGAGGGGAAACATGGCAAGACCGGTTAGTCCGCTGGCGACCACAAGACCGCAACCTTCGGCTCTTTTGTCAAGGAGTGTAATAGCAGACAGGTTTTTTAATCCTGCAGGCCAGTTGAGTCCTTTAAAGAACGGAACTTCAGGGCACAGAGGTTTGGTAGGCCCGGGGTTCGCAGATCTTCATGTGGCCGCAATGACCCAGGCCTGCGTCAATTTGCGCGCAAGCGCGGGCAGGTTCGGACCAATGCTATCTCCGGAATACGAAGCATCTATTGCGGGAAGACCGCTGGGCTCCATCTTTCTCGGAAAAGATGTAAGGCATGTTTCTGACTTTGCTCAGAACACCGTATGCGAGGTCCTGGCAGGGAATGGACAAAGGGTCATAATAAACTCTCAGGGACGGCCTACCCCGACCCCTGTGATCTCTTTCATGATCTTGTCCCAGAATCTAAGGAACATGCTTGGAGATAACAGTCTGGCAGAAGGAATGATCGACACTGCTTCCCATAACGCACCTTCGAACGGAGGTATTAAGACCAACGGTTTCAATGGAGGGCCCAATGTCAACACCGCGCCTATAGATGAGCTCGGCAATGCGCTTATGGCAAGCCCTGAACTTATCAATCGTATGCCATATGCAGAAGCGCTGGAAAGAGGACTGATAGTCGAAATGGACATGATGAGCCCGTATGTCGAGGCCCTGTCAAGGGTCGTTAGAATGGACCTTCTCAAGGGAATGCGGTTCGGAGCAACCCCGCTGGGAGGTTCGGGAATAGGCTATTTTGAGGCAATTAATCAGAGATACGATACCAATATAAGCGTACTGCTTGGCGAAGCTGATCCGGAAGGCGCGCAGAAAGTGTATGACTGGGACGGTGAATTAAGAGGCGATCCTTCTTCATGGCATGTGATGCAGGTGATCAAAGGTCAGAGAGAAGCGCTGGGAGTGCCGTTTCTGGGAGCTCTTGACAACGACGCTGACCGGTTTGGAGGAGAGGATGCCACCGGACTGTTGACCCCGAACCAGATCCTCTGCGTGCTGGCAGACTATCTGTCAAGCGTTAGAGGCTGGCCGACCAGCATGCGGATCGGCAGAACTATAGGGACCACTCACATGCTTGATGCCATAGCAGGCTCATACGGCAGGACCGTTCATGAGACCAATGTCGGTTTTAAGTACTTCGTTGACGGCCTTTTTAACAGAGGATATGTGATAGCGGGAGAAGAAAGCTCCGGATGTGAAACTCCGGCTCTTGACGGGTCGGTCTGGGTAACTGAAAAAGACGGAATAGCCGCAGTGTTATTGATGATGGAAGCAATAGCCCATACCGGCAAAGATCTCGGCACTCTGTATGCCGACCTTGTCAGCCGTTTCGGGCCATATCCTTATACAAGAGAGGACACAGCACCCTCGGAAGAAGTGGTCGGCCTCATAAGGCAGCTTTCTAAAGACCCGAGCGGTGTTTCCGCAATGCTCCCGCAAAATATTGCGGGTTCTTCGATTTCGCAGCTGCTGGTCGGCGACGGCATCAAAATAGTGCTTGCCAACGGCGCCTGGATATTAATAAGGCCGTCAGGGACTGAACCAGTGGTCAAGAACTATATGGAAGCTCCGCGGTTCGAAGATCTTGATCCTGCAAGAAGATTGATGGTTGAGGCATATCATCATCTGGGATTGGGAGAGTTTTAAAAAGCAATTTCGTGGGAGTTCACCCCCTCTTCCGGCGCGCCGTAATACGGAGCACGGAATACCCCCAAGTTGGACTCCCACTATTTTTTTGCCCGATAAGGTCTTTTGTGCAAAACAGACTTAAGATTCAAGTGAAATCCTGAACAAAATTTGACGATAGATACATGAAGGGGATTTTGAAGGATCAGCCCGCAGAAAAAAACAAAGGAGGTCCCAAGATGGTTTCACCAACTGCAAGGCCCGTATCGAGAATTGTAACGACAACGGCCCCTTACGGAAGTCCATGGATGATGCAAGGCAGACCGGGCGCTGAAACTCTCGTTCTTAATCGCTTCCCGAGAGACATAGTGCTTAGTGGCTTTATAACCGAAGCTGAGAGACACAGCAAAAGTAATACATGTCCTTCAGGAATGGGAGCGTATTTTGATGCCCTCAAACCACTTGAGGCTGATGTTGATTTTAATTACGAACTTCTAAGCGGCGCCAGCCCAAAGGCAAGGGGCTGGATATTGGACGGTTTAGCCCGCCCAGGTCAGACAGATGCAGGTATTGATCTTAACCCGGATGTGATGGAAAAACTGGGAGCAGAAACTATTCTGACCTCGCAGTATTGGGGAATAGATACCCCCGATTATGTGGCGCTTGCCCTCCTTAAGGGCAACAAACTAAATGCGCTGAGAGATCTTGTTTTGAACCCCTTAAGTGGAGATTCTAGATACCATCATTTGTGGAACACCGAGGGGCTGGATACGCTTCGGCTCAAAATGATCATGGGTATGACCGATCCGCAGCTTATGTCATTTGTTAACAGGCATACCTCTCTGGGCGGGCTTTATGTTCGAGAGGGATTAGTCGGAAAAATGCCGGCTGTCCTGGACCAAATTGAAGCAACCCGTGTAGGCAACTATAATCAAACTGAGCATGTTTTGCGTTCAATGTTAATAGCTGACAAACCAAAAGCAGTTGATGTATTCGGACAGTTGGGAAGATCAACTCAAATATCCGTTATAAATAGTTGGGCTGTATACTGCTGGCAAAACCGGGCGAGCGATGTTAACCATGACGGAATAGAAAAAGCAACACCCGATCTTTTAGCGTTAGCAGGAGATAATGCAGATATCCATAAAATGGCTGGGAACGGTACGCTCAATTTAGTAGGCAACTGCATACATTCTGCACTGGCTGCATACATAGGAGCCCATACCTCTGGAATAAGATAACTGTTTAGAGAGGTCCATATTTTTAGCTGAGCTTTAATGTTAGGCCTCTCTAGGAACAGAGGACCCGATCATGACAGGAGCCTTGTCATATCTTAATCACTTAAGTATCGGCTTTAACCGGGCCTGCAATTCTCCCGGGGCGCTGTTTCCGGGCAACACATCTGTTTTATCCCGCCTTGGCGCAGCCGCCTTAAAAACGCTGAATTATGCAATGGTACCGTTAAACCCTCTCGGCCTTCGCACAGAAGCATGGCAGAGAGCGCTGGTCTGCCCATCTGTCATTACACAGGAACAATCAGGAACCGCCTCGGACTTTTTCGAGGCTTTTTCTAACCCCGCCGCAAACAGCTTTGTCAGGCAACTGATGTGCAAAAACTATTCCGCAGCCATAATGACGCACCATCCGCAGGCAGACAGCCTTAACCCTGATTCTATAGAAGCAAGGAACCGGGTCCTGGTCAATTCTATCTTTCAAAGGATCGGAGATATAAGCAAAAGCCCCCATTTTTTGTTCGACATTATCACCTCTATGAGCCGAAAATATTCCCCCCGTGATGCGATCTGGTTCCCGGAATTCGATCAGGCATATGAAGCTTATAAGCATTTGAGCAAGCCGGCAGCAAGGGACAGACTCCTTTTCCCTTTTGTGTCCGGGAACAGCCTGGTAGATATAGGCTGCGGCGGAGGCGATCTGGCTGCCAGGTTCAGGGACAATCACTCTGATATACTTACTGACGGAGTCGCCGGCATTGACGTACTTGACTGGAAGACCCCCGGTCTTGACATAGATTATCATGTGCTTGATTTTTCAAGAGAAGGCGCCTTTGCTCCAAGGTCTTATGATACGGGCATGCTTCTGGCGGTCCTTCACCACGCAGGAAAGACGGACAACGAACTGAAGACCTTTCTTACGGGGGTGGGCACGGCCGTTGATCAGCGTTTAATAGTTGAGGAAGACTCAATAATAACGGAAGAGGACTTGTCAATTCTAGCCCGGTCAAATGTGGCGGGAATTAAAGAGTTTGAGCGGACCCGCTATGAACAGCCCGCCTTTAACAAGTTCCTGGGTTTTGATCACAGCACCCAAAAAGCCATGATAACTATAATAGACCTTTTAAGCAATGCTTTATCCGTAGGCGTTCCCGAGATGGCCTTCCCTTTCGGTTTCAGAAGCATTACAGAATGGAAAGACCTCTTTGCCTCCTGCGGATTCGATCTTGAAAGAATAAAAGTCCTAGGGTTCCAACCGGGCAACTTTAACCAGACAAGCCATGTGCTGTACATTCTTAATAAAAGCACCTTTTGACGACTACGACAATAAACTTTGCTATTTTGTTTTTAATTTTAGCTTTTGAATTTGTTTAGGATTTAGAGTTTGGGATTTAGTATTTAATATGGTATTATGTCCCCCATAATGAAGATCCTCATCTACGGTGCCGGCTCTATAGGATGTGTTTTTGGTGGATTCCTGTCAAAAGCGGGAGAAGAAGTGGTGCTGCTGGGGCGCCCCGCCCAGATGGAGGCGATAAAGGCAAAGGGACTGCGGATAGACGGCATCTGGGGACTCCATGAAGCGGGGGATCTGCTTGCCTATTCCAACAGCGAACATCTCAAAGAGGACCACGCGGGCACCTTTGACCTCATCCTGCTAACGGTTAAGTCCTACGATACAGTAGCCGCACTGGCCGATATAGTGAATATCGTTAACAACAATACCATTGTTCTGTCCCTTCAAAACGGCCTGGGCAACATAGAGGCTGTTTCAAAGGCTGTAGGACAGGAACAGACCCTTGGGGGCAGGATTATTTTTGGAGCGGAAACCGCTGTGCCCGGAGCGGTAAAAGTGACCGTTAGCGCAGATGATGTCGTTATCGGAAGGATAAGCCCGAATACTTCCTTAGAGAAAGTCGAAGAAATAGCATCCCTCTTTTCCTTTGCCGGCATCAAGACCAGGACAACTCCGGAAATAGTTAAATTTATCTGGGGAAAGGTCATTTACAACTGTGCGCTCAACGGCCTGGCCTCCTTACTTAACATCAACTACGGGCAGCTGCTGGACTCCGAACACACAAAAGACATCATGAGAAGGATAGTGGGCGAGGTCTATCTTATCGCCCAGAAAAAGGGTATTGCGCTGAAGCCCGCGACCAAGGAAGAATACATAAAGACCCTTTTTAACCGCTTAATTCCGCTTACTTCCTCCCACAGGCCCTCCATGCTCCAGGACATAGAAAAAGGCAAGAAGACCGAGATAGACGCTCTGAACGGCGCCATCGTCAGGATGGGCAAAGATATTGGTGTTCCGACCCCGACAAATCAATTGATATCAGAATTGATAAAATATAAAGAGGTAAGGCATTAACCCAGGTAGGGGCAGGTCGCGACCTGCCCCTACAAAAACCCTCATGTTATAATAACCCCATGCCAGATTTTACTGAAACCTTTGAAGAATCCTCGTCCTCCACATCCATAATCCTTGAAGACGGCAAGATAGACAAGATAATAACCGGTGCAGAAGCCGGGACCGGCATACGCACTATAAAAGGATGGGAAATAGATTATAGTTATGAAAATGCTGGGGGTTTGCGGCCGGATGCCCAGACCGGACCATCGATAGACTCCAGGATCTCGCTGCTCCACAAAGCCGACAAGGCGGCAAGATCGGCAAGCAATTTGATCAAGCAGGTCACGGTGTCATACGGGGATAAAACACAACTCATTAAGGTCAAGAACTCTGACGGTGTCAATAGATCAGATTCGAGATCGAGGACCCGTTTTGTGATCAATGTGATAGCGGAAAAAGACGGGGTGATACAGACAGGTTATGAAACATTTGGAAATTGTATTGTAGGGACAGCTCGCGAGCTTCCCCTACCCAACCTGGGGACCATCGAATCCCTCGCTAAAAAAGCGGCGGAACGGGCTATCATGATGCTTTCTGCCCCGCACGCCCCTTCGGGAGAGATGTCCGTCATAATAATGAGCGAGGCCGGAGGGACATTGATACACGAGGCTTGCGGCCACGGGCTCGAAGCAGATTTCATTTATAAAGGGATCTCGGTATATGCGGGAAAGCTCGGACAAAAGGTCGCATCAGAGCTGGTCACCGTTATTGACGATGCCACCATCCCAAATGCCTATGGCTCCTTCGGCTGCGACGACGAGGGAACCCCTTCACAAAAAAAGGTCCTCATAGAGAACGGGGTGCTGAGAGGCTATATGAGCGACATCTATTTTTCTAAACTGTTGGGAATAAAGTCATCCGGGAACGGCAGGAGAGAAAATTATACCCTGAAGCCGCATCCCAGAATGACGAACACCTATATTGAAAAAGGAAAAACCGATCCAAAGGAGATAATATCCTCAATAAATGAAGGGCTTCTGGTAAAGAAACTCGGGGGAGGCCAGGTAAATGTTACCAACGGGGATTTTGTCTTCGATGTCCAGGAGGGATATCTGGTAAAGGCAGGAAAAATAGAGACCCCTGTAAGAGGCGCCATGCTGATAGGGAACGGACCAAAGATACTTGAAGAGATCGACATGGTGGGGAATGACCTCAACTTTATAACCGGGACCTGCGGAAAGGGCGATCATGCTCCCGTAACGGATGCGATGCCTACGGTCAGGATACCTCAAATAGTGGTTGGAGGAAGAAATTAGAGCTTGTGTTCTGTGCTTCTGTGTTCTATCTGCCGCTCCTCAATTTCTCAATAACGACCTTGCTTTTGCGCGGCATAAAATAGCACAGAAATCTGCTCATCTTTTCGAGCCATTCCAGTTTTTGCTGCGGGGATAATTTCTTGTATTCGTTTGCTTTTTCTTTGGAATAAACATAAAACAAACCTTTTTTTTTCATCATTTTGCCCCGTATTTTTTCAACGCTTCAATATCTGCAAGATCCTGCGGTCTTCCAGCGATCTTCTTTAGCTCGATCAAGTCCTTCATGGAAATAATCGGAACTTTTACGCCCCAAGATTCAATTACTTTTCTTCTTTTATACGCTCTTTCAAAAGCAATGTAATTTTCGGTCATTACATCAATAACAATATAAGGATTATCAATATCCCAAAAAGAAAATACTTTCATGTTCTTTTTTCTTTTCCATTCATTAACTTTGACCGGATCCGCCAATTCCCTGGGATCCACAGGAACTTTTGGCTCCAATCCGAGCTCTTCAACAGCGGAAACAAACTTAAGCAAATTGCTTTTGTCCATGGCAAGCATTATATCCATATCGCCCGTGGCCCGCTGGACACCATGAAGATTTACAGCTATGCCTCCTATCAAAAGATATTTTATCTTTTTTTTGTTGAGTTTCTTTATTATGTCTTCATAATAAAGTTCTCGATGGTTTTTATTTTTCATAATATACAGGATCTATAGCTCCGCGATAATCTTTTTCACCACTTCTGCATCATTCATCGTCATAAAATGGACTCCGTCGCAGTAAGGCTTAAGTTCTTTTATCGTTTCAACAGCGATTTGGATGCCTTCCTGTTTCGACTCTTTTGAACTTTGCATTCTCTTAAGCACTTTATCCCCTACTTTAACCCCGGGGACTTTTTCTTCCATGAATTTTGCCATTTCAAAGGTCCTGAGTGGAAATATTCCCAGAAGCAATTTCATTTTGAGAGTTGAAGTCTTTTCTTTGAATTTCTTGAAACCGTCTATATCATAAATAACCTGCGTCTGAATAAACTCCGCCCCCGCATCCAGCTTTTTCCTTAATTTCATTATCTGAAGGTCGATCTGTTCGCTGTTGGGGTTAACCGTTGACCCGAGACTAAATGAAGGATTTCCTTTAAGAGGAGACCCGTTCAGGTCCTGCCCTTTTCCCATTTTTCTGATAAGGTCCAGGAGCTGGACCGAATCCAGCTCGAACACGGGTTTTGCCAGGACTTTTCCGTCCTTTATGGGATAATCCCCTGTTATTGACAGGATGTTCCTTATCCCAAGCGCATAAGCAGCCAGGACATCGGAAGAAAGCCCCATAGAATTGCGGTCGCGGCAGCACATTTGAAGTATAGGATCTATACCTTCGTGTATAAGTTTGTGGCACAGCACAATAGGGTTCATCCTCATGACGGCTCTCTGATTATCCGTCACATTGATAGCATCAACGATCCCTTTTAAGCTTACAGCCTTGCTTATAGCATCATCCGCATCAACGCCTTTGGGAGGAAAGATCTCTGCGGTCAGGATAAATTTCTTTGAGGCCAGGGCTTTCTTGAAGGACATTTACATCTCCGTCCTGTGGGGTCGAAGAGCCTTGGACCAGTCTTTGACAGGTTTAAAGTCATTTATGTCTTCAACTCTGTTAAGCTGTTTTAGCCGCTCGTAAACAAGCGCCCAGGCACAGTCATTTTTGGGGTCAACCTCGCATTTGCCCTTTGTCGAGCCGCCGCACGGGCCGTTCAAGGTGTTCTTGGGACACCTGGTCAAAAGACAAATGCCTCCGGTCTTGTCCAGCTGGCACTCCCCGCACATAGTGCACATTTCGTAGAACTTGCCGGCTCTGTATGTCTTGGCAAGGAACAATGAGTTAAGCGCCGGAAAGACCGCCTTGCCTACTAGAGCTGCCACGGTCTGGACCCCCGCTCCGCAGGACATAACAAGAAAAGCATCCGCTTCATCAAGCTGTTTCTTATGGTTCAAAAACTCTTTGCGGCAGAGGCGCTCATCACATGTGGATTCAACTACGGCAGTTCCCGAGATCTTTTTCCCGTCCTTTTTCAGCCTTTCCGCCATTTCCTTGACCTCGGCTTCTCCCCCTGTTTTGTTGGAGGTAGCGCACAACCCGCAGCCCACAACAAAAATGCTTTTGGCGTCCTTTAACATCTCAAGTATTTCTTCGTACTTCTTCTGTTCAGTTACTATCATCTTTTTCTCCTTCACCCCTCTCCCTCTGGGAGAGGGGAAGGGGGTGAGGGTTCTATTTATGCAACCGGCCTCATGTGCGGGAACAAAAGGACTTCCCTTATCGAATGCGAATCCGTCATCAGCATGATCAGCCGGTCTATCCCTATGCCAAGCCCTCCCGTGGGCGGCATGCCATATTCAAGGGCCCTGACATAATCTTCGTCCATGGATTCAGTTTCTTCGTCACCGGCTTTTTTTAGCTCCATCTGTTTTTCAAACCTCTGCTTCTGGTCTATTGGATCGTTCAATTCCGAAAAGGCATTGGCCATTTCCATGCCCGCAACGATCACTTCAAACCTTTCCACCAGCTTTGGATCATTTCTCTTCTTCTTTGCCAGAGGAGAGGTCTCTATGGGATAGTCTGTTATGAATGTGGGCTGGATGAGATGCTGCTCGACGAACCTGTCGTACAGTTCGTTTATGAGCTTGCCCTGCCCCATTTTACTGGCGTCATCAACGCCCCTGTCTTTTGCGAGCTTCACCAGCTCATCATGGCCCAGGTCTATGTTTATTCCGGCAAACTGCATCAGGGCGTCTTTCAGAGTGATTCTTTTCCATGGTTTTTTGAAATCTATTTTCATGCCCTTAAAGGTCACTTCTGTGGTGCCAAGCTCTTTTTTCACGGTCGTGCTGATCAGATCTTCCGTCAGTCCCATTATGTCATTGTAATCGGCATAAGCCTGATAGATCTCCAGCATGGTGTATTCGGGATTATGCTTGAACGACATGCCCTCGTTCCTGAAGACCCTGCCAAGCTCAAATATTTTTTCAAAACCTCCGACAATGAGCCTTTTGAGATAAAGTTCGGGGGCAATGCGAAGAAAGAGGGGCATGTTAAGCGCGTTGTGATGGGTCTTAAAAGGCTTGGCCGCGGCTCCTCCCTGAAGGACATGCAGTATGGGGGTCTCCACCTCAAGGAACCCTTTATCCTCAAGAAACCTCCTGATGCCGGAGATCACCCTGCTCCTTAAAACAAAGATCTCCTTGACCTGTCTGTTAACAATAAGGTCGACATACCTCTGCCGGTACCGGAGTTCCGTATCCTGAAGGCCATGCCACTTTTCGGGGAGCGGGTGAACTGCCTTGGTAAGGAGAGTAAGTTCTTTTACCTTGACAGAGACCTCTCCGGTCTTGGTCTTGAAGATCCTGCCCTTTACGCCGATAAAGTCTCCCATATCGGTCTTTTCAAATACGGCGAACTGTTTCTCACCCACATTATCAAGCCTTACATATATCTGTATCCTGCCGGCCTCATCCTGGATATGAGCAAACGCCGCTTTGCCGTGCCCGCGCCTCAAAACTATTCTGCCTGCAAGGCTGTATTCTCTCTCGCTCTCCTGCTCTTTCTCAAGGGTGGCATATTTGGCCAGGAGCTGCGCCGAGTCGATATCTTTGTCATAGTTGTAGGCAAAGGGCTCTATGCCCTCGCTCCTCAGCTGTTCTATTTTTTCTCTTCTTACCTTAACTTCTTCCGCCATTTATCTCCCCTATCATTCTGAGCCCGATCAGCGTCAAATTTGGCTCTACTACATCGATTATATCAGTTTTATCCGAGATTATGCCGGCAAGTCCCCCTGTGGCAATGACCTTTGCCCCCTTCCCAAGCTTTTTACGGAAAAGGGCCACCATTTTCTCGGTTATTCCCACATACCCCCAGAAGATCCCGGATCTCATCGCTGATACCGTATCATCCCCTATCACCTTTTTTGGGAACTTAAGGTCTATCAGGGGCAGCTTGGCGGTTTTTTCGTGGAGAGAAGACCTTGACAGGTTTACTCCCGGAGCGATCGCGCCTCCAAGATATGCCCCGTTTTTATCGACCGCACAGAATGTTGTCGCGGTGCCAAAATCTATCACTATCAAAGGCTTCCCATACTGCCTCCGCGCCGCGTACACATTGACCAGCCTGTCCGCCCCGATCTCCTTAGGTTTTTTGAGCTTGATGCCCATAAGCCCCCTAAAGGTGCCTGCATTAACAAAATACGGCCTGACCCCGAACAACTGCTTAACGATCTTTGCCATCTTCTTATCTAAAGAAGGGACTACGCTTGAAATGACTGCCCGTGAAATCTTGTATTTTCTAAAATTGGACATTGGATATTGGAAATTGGACATTGTTTCAAATCGCAGCGTCTTAACCAGGGTTTTACCGTTAAAGATCCCGGCAACTGTATTTGTATTCCCTATATCTACAGCAAGCAGCATTATTGAAAAATTATAGCATTATTATATCTGGCTATAAGCCTTTCTCCCCTCCTGAAATCCTCCGCCCTTAATTGCGATAAATGTATAAGAGAAGACACATTATGGCAAGAACAACCCTTATGCCTCACAGCGACAGGACAAATATCTGGAGAACACAGATAGGGCTTGGCATCGGAAGAGAGAGGCTTTTGCATGTTAGGCAGACAGTAAGCAATTATCTGGCTCTTAGAAGCTGCGAGGGAGAGCGTTTTTGGAATGCCATACTGCCTGAAAACAGAGCTTACGAGAGTAGAAAAACCTATCTCGACCTCATGTCATGGCTCTTTGACGAACACCGTGTGCTTGACTGGCAGCAGCAAAGGGACCTTGAGGCCGGCATTCGCCTGCATGATATAGGCTACGCCCGCTCAGCCGGAGCCGATCATCCCGAACAGGGTTATGAAGTGCTGAGGGACCCGGAGATACAAAAGGAACTGGGACTTTCTTCTATTTATGACATGGACACGGTCCTTAATATGGTTAAATATCACGGTTTATTCTCGGATGTTGGGTTTTTATACAGGCCCGATATGATCTCCTCATTCAATTTTCCTACCAGGATCTCGCTTGCGGTCATGGGCGCTCTGGATTCAACAGCAAAGCCCTTAAAGGAAGGAGGTTTTCACAGCATGCTTTTTTCCAGGCTCCTGAGAAGATACCAAAAGCTGCTCGAGAACCCATCTATAACATTCGAGGAAAAGCTGCAGCAGCTTTTCGGCCCCATGAATTATGTCTGGCTTGAGGATACCCATGCCGAAGCTCTTACTGCCGGGATCGAGGAGGAGGGGCTCAAAGGGGAAAGCGGTTTTGAGGCTTTAGCCGGAAGGACCTACTTTCGCTGCTGGCCTCTGCTGAAAGACCTGATAACTCCGCAAATTGAATTCGCTTCGTCATTTTATACTCCGGTGGACCCGTCCCATATTCCGCATCTGGTTTCATTTTTGATGGTGATGGCCCGTCTTCTGGGAAAAGCCGCTCCCCAAAATGATGTCATGGTAGATACCGCATTCAATTATTTTGACTTTTCTTTAAGGCCTTCCTATCTTGCTTCTTTAAGAAAAGACCTTTCCGACCCTGCCTCGGAACTCGGCCAGATAGATGACTGCACCTTCGGATTCGGGAACCAGAAAATCAGCTTTTTAGGCGACCAAATACTGTTGGATCATTCACGATAGACCTTAAGAACTCTTCCAGTCCGGTTTTTTTTCTAATCTGACCTGATTATCCCGGACAGGATGCTGGAACCCCAGGAAGAACGAATGCAGCATCATTCGTTCCGATCTGTCTTTCTTAAGCCCGTAAATGGTGTCTCCGACTATAGGGTATCCGGCGTGTGAAAGATGGACCCTTATCTGATGGGTCCTTCCCGTCTCAAGCTTAAGATCAAGCAGGGTCTTGTCTTTATAACGCTTGAGAACCGAGAAATGCGTGACGGCCGCTCTTGATTTTGATCTCCTGTGTTTTTTTTCGTTGTCGCTCTTTTCTTTTTCGGTCTTAAGTTCTATTACCGCCATCTTTTTCCTGTCCGACTGGCTTCTTCCTATCGGCGCTGACAGTGTTCCTTTGTCCTCTTTGACAACGCCATGGACCATGGCAAGATACCGCTTTTCAACTGTCCTGTTCTTAAAGGCGTTGGAAAGAACGCCGTGCGCATTATCGTTTTTCGCTATCACAATAAGCCCTGAGGTCTCTTTATCAAGGCGGTGCACTATCCCGGGCCTCTCAACCCCGCCTATTCCGGAAAGGTCCTTGCAGTGGGCTAAAAGAGCGTTCACCAGAGTGCCGCTCCTGTGCCCCTGCGCAGGATGAACCACCATCCCGGCGGGCTTGTTGATTACTATCAGGTCTTTGTCTTCATAGATCACATCCAGCTCTATCTTTTCGGGAAGCACTTCCGTTCTTTTGGGTGCCGGTATGTCCACTTCAACCGTATCCTCATGAAGAACCTTGCGGGCTGCTTTTGCACAGACTCTGCCGTTCAGCCTGGCAAAGCCCCCGGCAATAAGCTTTTGGATCCTGTTCCTGCTTGCGGCAGGCAGCTTTTTGGCAATGAACTGGTCAAGCCTGTAATGTTCGAACTCTTTCGGCACTTTGTATTGGCGCATGTTATAATCCTAATATAATCATACTCTAAGGGAGAAATAAATGCGAGAGAGAGAAAAAGAGCTCAAGAGAAAAAGAAAAAGAAGAAAAGAAGCCCTAAAGAAGAAGAGAAGGGACAACAGGCTTAAAAGGGCTGTCTAAAGAGTTCAAACCTTTTGATACGGGAAGATATTGTCCGGTCCCAGTATTAAGAACGGATCCAGGTCTCTTTTGACCTTTATCATCTCATTAACGCCATTTTCGCCGTACATCTCTTTAAGGTAAGCGTGTTTTAGTTTTCCTATGCCGTGTTCCGCGGATGCCGTACCGCCAAGGGACACGGCCTTTCTGACAAACTTTATATAAAGGTCTTTAACCGCCCTAAATTCCTCTTTCGATTTTGGCAGCATATTAACATGCAGATGGCTATCGCCTATATGACCAAATATCAGATTGTCGATCGCACAACTGCCGAGGACATCCCTGTAAAAACTGAACATCTCCCTGAACCTGTCATGAGGCACCGCTATGTCTGTGCCCGCTTTGGGATACCCCCTCTTTTTGACGACCTCGTTCACCGCTTCAGGCATGGAGTGTCTTATATCCTTAAGTTCCTTTTCCTTTTCAGGAGTTTCGGCTGTCCACACATCGTCAAGGGATACTCCGTGTTCTTCAAGAAGCGCCCCCCACTTTTCAAGGTATGCATTCTCTTTTTGTGATGTTATTTCTTCTTCAAAGAACACAAGGGCCCTGGTCTTGGCGGGGATCGCCGGGTGCTTTGTCCGCAGCAGTACGATCGCGTTCTCGTCAAAGTACTCGACCGCCAAAGCATCAAGGCCTGCGGGGTCCTTCTTTTTTCTGCTTTCGAAGGTTTGCTTTTTTATATCACCCACAAAGTCAAGCGCTCTATACTCATCTTCAAAGAACGCAAAAGCCGCAAAAACAAAACCAACCTTTGGCAGCAACTCCAACTCGGCCTCGACAATAACCCCGAGAGTTCCTTCGCTTCCAATGAACAGGTCGATCAGGTCCATTCCAGATCTGGAATAATATCCCGCCGCATTCTTAATCTCCGGCATTTTATAATTGGGCATTGGACATTGGACATTGGACATTGGACATTTCTTCCCTCTCTTTATATCTATTGCCTCTCCACTGCTCAATACAACCTTTATTCTGTTAACATACTTCCTCGTTGCTCCATACTTAAATGTGCGTGCTCCCGACGCATTTGTGGCAATATTGCCTCCTATGAACGCTGTCCATTCGGTTGCATCCGGGGGATAAAAACACCCGAGACTTTCCGCTGCGGCGTGTATCTCTGTTATCGGTACTCCGGCCTGGACAGTTATTGAACCTTTTTTAAGGTCCAATATTCTGTTCAACCTGTCCGTGGCAATGACCTGCCCCGCAAAGGGAAGCCTGCCTCCTGTCACGCCTGTGCCCCCTCCGGATACGGTTATCGGTACTTTGTTCGCAGCTGCTGCTTTGAGAACCTGGTTCACCTCATCATAGTTTTCGGGAAGGAACACTTTATCCGTATGTGCTCCATTGAGCCCGGAAGCGTCCTCCAGGTATGGTTTTATGAGGTCCTGTTCATTTTTGATGATCATTTCCAGCCGCTCCATCTAATAAGCCGTTTTACCGCTGCCATTCTATTATCTCATGGTAGAATTAATTTAGGATGCAAATTCCCAAATACCCTCTGTTAAAGTCCCTCGAGCTTTCCGACAAAGCCCTTATTGAGAGCTATTTTGCCAAACACCCTTCAGGTCTTTCCGAATACACCTTTGCCAATTTTTTTGCCTGGCGCAGATTTGACCGCTCCGAGCTGACCATGATAAACGGCAACCTCTGTTTTCTTGTGAATGCGCCCGACAGGAACCGCTACTTTATGATGCCATTCGGGAACACTGACATGGAAGACACTCTTATAAAATGCCTTGAAACGGCGCCAAAGGTGGTGCGTCTGCCGCTGGCCTTTGTAGAGCAATATGCAAAGGACAGCAGCCGCTTTGCCGTAGAAGAGGACCCTGACCAGTTCGATTACATCTACCTGTCCGGGGACCTTATGGAATTGAAGGGAAAGAAATACGACGGAAAAAGGAACCACATTAACTATTTTTTGAGGTCCGACTCTTTTGCTTACGAAAGAATGTCGGAAGAACATTTTGAAGAGTGCTGCCTGCTCAACGATGCCTGGTGCAAAGAAAAGAAAAGAGAATCGGAGCTGTTCCCCAATATAGAGTGCGAAGCGGAGGTCGTTAAGGAGACGCTGCGCAATTTTAGAGCGCTGGGGCTTACCGGAGGGGTGATCTTTGTTAACGGCAGGATAAAGGCTTTCAGCATAGGTGAAAAACTGACCGAGGATACCGTGGTCATCCATATAGAAAAAGCGGACCCGGCGATCCGCGGACTATCTCAGCTGATCAATAGAGAATTTGTAAGGAACGAATGGTCTCATTTCACCTACATCAATCGCGAACAGGATATGGGGCATCCGGGACTCCGAAAAGCCAAGTTGAGCTACCATCCGGTCAAGCTTGAGAAGAAATACAATATATTCCTCAAAACTTAGATTTCAATGTCTCATAAAGTGATCTTTTTACTTTTGTATCTGCATATCATTGTCCCTAATTTATCACTAATTGATCTATCCCTAATTACACCAATGGAATGATCCCTAATTGCTCCAATTAACACCAATAGCCCGAAAGGCACAGGCCACTCGACTCTCTTCATTAGCCCGGGGCAGCTTGCACTAAGCGGAGCCAACGAAGTGAGCGTAGTCGAGGTGGCGGGAAAATTGCTGGGAGGAATTGATAGTGAAAGGGGGTGATAAACCATGGCATCTGAAGCAAAGCTTATTTATCCGGAATTGAGCTATAAACTGGTTGGGATATTATTTAAGGCATACAACAATCTTGGGGGAGGTTATCAAGAGAAGATATATCAATCAGCGGTTAGAAAAGAGCTCAAAAGCAACAAGATCAACTTCATGGAACAGGTAGGCATTGACTTGAAATATCGGGATAATAGTAAGCATGAACAGGAACGGCATCTTCTTTAAGCGCCTATTAAAAGGCTATTCTGTTCATTAGCTTGCTACATAAGTGTTATTAGGGGAAATTGGAGCTATTGGGGATATACCTATTCGTGTTATTCGGGATATATCAATTAGTGATAGATTCGTGTAAAATTACTTCTATCACTCTTTCTCGTAAGATGTTAAAATAGAACAAAGGAGCCAATCGATGCCAAACAAACTAAAACTCGGCCTCCCCAAAGGAAGCCTCCAGGGATCGACCTTTGAACTGTTTGAAAAGGCCGGTTACAAGATAAAACTGTCCTCAAGGTCTTACTTCCCGGTGATCGACGATGAAGAGATAGAAGTAATGCTGATCAGAGCTCAGGAAATGGCACGATATGTGGAAAGCAAAGTGATTGACTGCGGTCTTACCGGAACGGACTGGACCCTTGAAAGCGGCTGCAAGGTTGAAAAAATAAAGGATCTCGTCTACGCAAAACAGGGCCTGCGCAAGGTACGCTGGGTCCTGGCAGCGCCAAAAGGATCGGCTATCAAAAGCGTAAAAGACCTCGAAGGTAAAAGAGTTGCGACGGAATTGGTGAACATCTCGGAACAGTACTTCAAAAAGAACGGGGTTAAGGCAACGGTTGAGTTTTCCTGGGGCGCGACCGAGGCCAAATGCCCGGAACTCGCGGACGCGATAATAGAGCTGACAGAAACGGGCAATTCATTAAGAGCGAACAATCTGGAAATACTGGACACGGTGCTTGAATCAAACACTATCTTTATTGCCAATAAAGATGCTTTGTCCGATAAGTGGAAAAAAGAGAAGATAGGCAACATCCTGCTCCTGCTGGAAGGCGCTCTTGTTGCCCAGACGCTCGTCGGGCTTAAGATGAATGTTCAAAAAGGCAAACTGGATAAGGTCCTGTGCTGCCTTCCTGCACTAAAGAACCCTACGATCGCCGAACTTAGCGACAAGAACTGGGTAGATGTGGATACGATAATCGAAGAAAAGACAGCGAGAGATCTGATACCCAGGCTGAAAGCCGCCGGAGCCGAGGGAATCGTGGAATATCCGCTGAACAAGGTCATTTACTAGAGCTGAAGGTAGCCAAGGGTGTAGGGTCAAGGGTATAGTAGACGGTTTTCCGGCTTGACCCTTGCCCCTTGACCCTAATCAAGCACTGCTATCTTACCCCTCCCCAGCACCTTAGCCCCTGCCACTATCCTGAACGGGTAGATCCCGTTGCCGACCGTTGAACCAAAGTCATCTTTCCCATCCCACTCAACCTCGTTATACCCTGCTTTCCCTCCCATGCTCCCGGTTAAATAACTCCTCTTCCACACCAGCGCTCCCCTTACATCAAAGATATACACCAATATATTGCTGTCCACGGTCAGGTTATATGTTATCTTTGTTGTCCCTGCCGTTGTATTGAATGGATTCGGGTAATTAAGAGGTACCCCTATTATCTCAGCTTCCGACCCTGCTCTTACCTCAAGGTCGGTTGCTTCATATGTTGCCCAGTTACCAAGATAATCCGATACCTCTATCTTAAGGTCATACTTGCCAGGTACCAGTTCGTTCTTAACTTTGAATGTGAATATGCCTGTGGTTGAATTATATGAATCTGTAGAAGCATCAAATGAGGCATATGTATACAATGTTGAGCCAAGGGTTATCTTAAGATTATTTATATATACTCCCCCAACAGTTCCTGAGCCTGACAGTTTTGCTTTAAGTGTGGGAATAGAATTAATGGTATCTCCTGACACCACTCCTGCCTCGTTTATTTTGACATCAGAAATAACAGGTTTGGTGGTGTTTAGATCGTAGATGAGGACGCGGTTGTTAGATGCGTCGGCAATAAATAATATCGTGCTATCGCAATCAACACCAACGGGAAAATTCAGTGTTTTAGATGATGGATCTCCTCCCTGGTTCGCTGAATTTGAGCTCATATCACTTTGGCCGATAACCATATTTGCAGACATATTATTTGAGATAGGGACAGTATTATAAACAAGCAGTCTATGATTCTCTGTATCAACAACGAACAATCTGCCATTATTAATTCTTAAAGCCCTCGGAGCATTTAATGTGTTTGACGCGGCACTGCCTCCCTGATTTAAAGAATGTGATGTCATATCGGTCTGTCCAATAACAACATCAGCAGAAGCATTATTTGCTGTAGGAATATTGCTGAACACCAGGACCCTGTGATTATTTCTGTCTGTTATGAACAACTTGCCGCCGCTGCTTAGAACTCCGGAAAGATAATAAAGACTTCTTGCCGAAACACCTCCATTGTTCGCGGTTGAAGAGGTCATATCCGGCTGCCCAACAACAACATCGGCAGCAGCATTATTCACTGCAGGAAGGCTATTGTAGATAAGAACTCTGTTGTTTTCAGTGTCAGCTATAAATAATTTGTTGCCATCATAAAAAAGTCCATAACAATACGAATGGGCGCTTGCAGAGGGACTGCCGCCCTGGTTCTTTGCTCTTGAAGTCATATCCGACTGGCCTATGACCACATCAGCTGAAGCATTATTTGATACAGGGATTGTATTAAAGATAAGGACCCTGTAATTACCCGCGTCCGAGATAATAAGTTTTGTCCCATCGGTAAAAACATCTATCGGATAGTAAAGCGTATTTGCTTCAGGCATTGCCCTTCCCTGGTTTGCGGAATTTGAGACCATATCCGGTTGGCCGATCACTACATCAGCGTTCGCGTTAGCTGATGCGGGGATGCTGTTGTATATCAACACCCTGTTGTTAAAATAATCGGCAATGAACAGTCTGTTCCCGTTAATAACTCCTCCATGCGGGCTATACAGGGTGTTTGCAGTGTGTATGTCCGACTGATTGATCTGATTATGCGTCATATCCGGCTGGCCGATGACAAAATCGGCAGGAGCGTTATTCGATGACGGGATGCTGTTATAGACCAGCACCCTGTGGTTCATCCTGTCGGAAATGACCAG
>Ga0265297_10005375_pt1 | contig 19604 bp, 16 predicted proteins | sample Munlanlwell13791_FD_192502 | JGI IMG/M metagenome (GOLD analysis project Ga0265297, IMG submission 192502) | Leachate microbial communities from a municipal landfill in Southern Ontario, Canada - Leachate well 137-91 | ecosystem: Engineered > Solid waste > Landfill > Unclassified | place...
CCGATGAAGAGACGCTGGCGGTAGTCGAAGAAGAATTACAGTCATTAAATGATACTATTGTTAAGGAAATTTCGGAATTAGGCGCTAAGTGCGCGGGTCTAAACGGCAAAAAAGGCCAGTTGATCCAAGCGGAAAAGAAAAAAGCCAAAATAGACCTGGGCCTGGTCGGTAACATTGTCGGCGTGAACGCTGAAATGGTCCTGAATGAACTGGAGAAAGATAAGATAGCGGTAATCCTGCCGATGGCCAGCGATAAAGAGAAAAAGGCTTACAATGTCAACGCGGATGAAGCTGCAGCCAGCGTGGCCGGGGCCCTGGGGGCGGAAAAGTTTGTTTTATTGACGAATGTTAAGGGGATTTTGCGTAACCCTGAAGACCCGCACTCGTTCATATCAACCTTGACTACTAAAGAAGCCCGGGGATTAGTTGAAGATAATGTCATCCAGCAGGGGATGATCCCGAAAGTGAAGGCCTGTATTGATGCTTTAAAAAAAGGAGTCAGGAAAACGCATATTGTTGACGCGCGCATTCCTCATGGATTATTGCTGGAGATATTTACTGATCAGGGTATCGGCACGGAGATCATTCAATGAAGCTGGAAGATGTTCTCGCAAGTTATCAAGAAAATATAATGCCCACTTATACCAAGATTCCCTTGGTATTTGTCAAAGGCAAGGGCTCTAAGCTCTGGGATATCCATAACAAGGTTTATCTGGATTTTTTCCCGGGTTGGGGCGTAGGCAACCTCGGGCATTGCCACCCTAAGGTGATGCAGGCAGTGCGGGACCAGGTGAGCAAGCTGATCTTTATCCCGAATAATTATTACCATATCCCTCAGGCAAAATTAGCCAAAGAAATGGTTTACTGGTCTTATCCGGCTAAAGTATTCTTTTGCAATTCCGGGGCCGAGGCCAATGAAGGAGCGTTTAAGCTGGCCAGGAAATACGGCCAGGGCAGGTTTGAGATAATTACTTTTGAAAATTCCTTTCACGGAAGGACCCTGGCTACGCTTGCCGCTACCGGGCAGAAAAAATACCAGGAAGGTTTTAGCCCTTTACCGGAAGGTTTTAAAACCATTAAGTTTAACGATCTGGAAGCAGTTAAAAATGCCGTGAGTGATAAAACTATTGCCATAATGTTAGAGCTTGTGCAAGGCGAAGGCGGGATCAATGTTGCGGCTAAAGATTTTGTTTCAGGGTTAAGCAAGCTCTGCGCTGAGAAGAAGCTGCTGCTGATCGTAGATGAAGTGCAGACCGGCGTGGGCAGGACAGGCAAATTATTCTGCTACCAGCATTACGGGATCACCCCGGATATTATGACTTTAGCTAAATCATTAGGCGGCGGATTACCGATAGGAGCGATGGTTGTCAAGAAAGAGATCGCCGATACCTTAGGCCCGGGGATGCATGCCTCAACTTTTGGCGGCGGCCCGGTGATTGCCCGGGCAGCCCTAGCAGTATTAAAGGCAGTGCAAAAGGAAAAGTTGCTCAAGAATGCCCGGGTAATGGGCGAGTATTTATTCGCCGGGCTCAAGGCCTTAAAAGAAAAATACCCGGTTATCCAGGAGGTCAGGGGTTTAGGCTTAATGGCGGGAGTAGAATTAAATATGGAAGGCAAAAGCATAGTTGAAAAGTGTATCAGCCAGGGGTTGTTGATCAACTGCACTCACGCTAAGGTCCTCAGGCTTATGCCGGCACTGAATGTCACGAAAAAAGAAATAGATAAGGCTATGGGTATATTGGGAAATGTATTAGAGAGTAGTTAGTAGGTAGTAGTTAGTATATAGGGGAGAAGATGAAAAAAGATTTGATTTCCATAAACGATTTAACTACAAAAGAAATTAAAGAATTATTTGACCTTACGGATAAGCTTAAGAGGAATAAAGCCAGGTTTGGTAAAGTTTTAGCCGGTAAGACGCTGGCGCTTATTTTCCAGAAACCTTCCAACCGGACGCGGGTTTCCTTTGAAGTGGGGATGTTCCAGCTGGGTGGGCATTCTTTATATTTAGCGCCTAACGAAATAAACCTGGGAGTAAGAGAATCTATTGCCGACGTGGCCAAGACCCTTTCCAGATATATTGACGGAATAGTTATAAGGACATTTGAGCATAAAAATTGCCTGGAGCTGGCTAAAGAAGCGACTGTGCCGGTAATCAACGGCTTATCGGATTTTTCGCATCCCTGCCAGGCATTAGCAGACTTATATACAGTAAAGGAAAAACTCAAGGCCCTTAAAGGGCTGACTTTAGCTTACGTAGGCGATGGGAATAATGTCTGTAATTCATTGCTTTTTATCTGCGCTAAATTAGGCGTAAATATGAATGTAGGCTGTCCTGTTGGTTATGAGCCTTCGGCTGCGGTATTTAAAGACGCCAAAGCAGCGGCCGAAGCCGGCGCCGCAAAGATAAATTTATTTAATGACGCTTCCAGCGCGGTTAAGGGTGCGGATATTGTTTATACCGATGTCTGGGCAAGCATGGGGCAGGAAGATGAGGCGGCTAAAAGAAAAGAAGCTTTTAAGGATTTCCAGGTCAATCAAGAGCTGGTAAAATTGGCTAAACCCAAGGCTTTAATTATGCACTGTCTTCCCGCGCACAGGGGCGAAGAGATAACCGCTGATGTCCTGGATAGCCAGAATGCGGTTGTCTTTGATGAGGCGGAGAACAGGATGCATGTGCAGAAAGCGGTTTTGATAAAATTATTAGGGAGATGATCAGATGAAAAAGGTAGTCTTAGCGTATTCGGGCGGCTTGGATACATCCTGCATAATCAGATGGCTTAAGGGTAAGGGGTATGAAGTTGTCTGTTTTATGGCTGACCTGGGCCAGGGCCTGGGCCAGGGCGAGAATCTTGAGGCAATCGAGTCCCGGGCTTTTGCCGCCGGTTCATCCAAGGTTTATATCAAGGATTTGCAGGATGAATTCGTGGAGGATTATGTCTTGCCGGCATTGCAGGCTAATGCTATCTATGAGGGAAAATATCTATTAGCGACTGCTTTAGGCAGGCCGCTGATCGCCAAATACCTTGTTCAGATAGCGCACAAGGAAAAAGCCGATACAATAGCCCACGGCTGCACCGGAAAAGGAAATGACCAGGTGAGGATCGAAGTAGCCGCGGGAATACTTGACCCGCAGTTGAATATTATCGCGCCGGTAAGGACCTGGGAATTTAAATCCCGGGAAGAAGAGATCGAATATGCTAAGAGGCATAATATCCCGATAGACGTGACTAAGAAAAAGCCTTACAGCATTGACCGGAACATCTGGGGTATCAGCATTGAGGCCGGAGTATTGGAAGATCTGACGCAGGAACCTCCGGAAGATGCATATATGATCACTAAGAGCCCGACAGCCCAGGCCAGCTACCCTAAGTATATTGAGGTTTATTTCGAAAAGGGCGTGCCGAAAAAAATAGACGGTAAAGTTTGCAAATTAAAGTCTTTGATCAACCAGCTTAACGAGGTCGGCGGCGCTTATGGCGTGGGCAGGTCGGATATGGTCGAGAACAGGTTAGTCGGAATAAAATCCCGGGAGATCTATGAAGCTCCGGCAGCGACTATTTTACATATCGCGCACAAGGAACTGGAGGCGCTGGTATTAGATAGGGAGTTAGCGCACTTCAAGGATATTATCAGCCTGAAATATTCAGATCTGGTTTATAACGGACTTTGGTTTTCTCCGTTAAAAGAGGCCTTGGATAGTTTCGTTAAATCCACGCAGAAGCACGTAACCGGCGCGATAAAGCTGAAATTATTCAAGGGAAATTGCGTGGCAGTGGGCAGAAGGTCCAGCCACTCGCTCTATAAAAAAGAATTAAGCACTTACGGCAAGGAAGACAAATTTGACCAGAAGCTGGCTGAAGGGTTTATCAGGATCTGGGGAATGCCGTATAAGAGGTGAGAGGAAAAAATGACTAAGAAACTTTGGGGGACAAGATTTGCAAAGAAAACAAGCGGGCTTACGGATAAATTTACCTCCAGTATATCTTTTGATAAAAGATTAGCTCAATATGATGTTCTCGGCAGTATTGCGCACGCGAAAATGCTGGGTAAACAGGGAATAGTGCCTAAGGCCGACGCTGCCTTGATCGTTAAGGGCCTTAATGCTGTTGCCCGGGATCTGAATAACGGGAAATTCAGATTTGATTCCGGAGCCGAAGATATCCATTCCAATATCCAGGAAGCGCTTTTCAAGAAAATAGGCCAGGCTGCTTTTAAATTGCATACTGCCAGGTCCAGGAATGACCAGATAGCTTTGGATGTAAAAATGTATCTTAAGGATGAAATAGATGGGTTAGCGGAGTCCATTGCCGGGTTGCAAAAGGCGGTCCTGAAACTCGCCCAAAAGAACGTTAAGGTAATTATCCCCGGCTACACGCATTTACAAGTGGCCCAATGCGTGCTCCTGGCGCATCATCTTTTAGCTTACATCGAAGGCCTGGAGAGGGATAAGGGAAGATTGAATGATGCTCAAAGCAGAATGGATTTTATGCCTTTAGGCGCCTGCGCTTTTTCAGGGACAGGCCTGCCGATCAACAGGAGCTTAGTCGCTAAGGAGTTGGGATTTAAAAACGTGACCGCCAATAGCATTGATTCGGTCAGCGACCGGGATTTCATCATTGAAGCCCTGGCGGCCCTGGCGATCCTATCCGTGCATCTCTCCCGGATGGCCGAGGATCTTATCCTGTGGTCGACTAAGGAATTCAACTTCATTGATATTGATTTTTCTTTTTGCACGGGCTCCAGTATTATGCCGCATAAAAAAAATCCGGATATACTGGAGTTGATCAGAGGCTCGGTCGGTAAGATCCAGGGCGACCTTTCCAATGTATTAATACTGATGAAGGGCTTGCCTTCTTCTTATAACCGGGATTTGCAGCTGGATAAACCGCCGCTTTTTGACGCGGTAGATACGGTCAAGGATATTTTAGAGATCTTCATAGCTTTATGCGGAAATATCACGATCAAGAAAGAGGCTATCGCCTCCCGATTGGGCGATGAAGCACTGTTTTCGGTTGATGTCGTGGAATACCTGATCAAAAAAGGCATCTCTTACAGGGAGGCGCATGACATTGTGGGCAAAATGGTCAGGGACTGCCTGGATAAGGGTAAGAAGATATCCGGATTGGGCCCGGATGAACTAAAAAAATATTCTCCGAAGTTAACTCCCGACGTTAAAAAAATATTAAACGCCTGGGATTCGGTAAATCTTAAACAATCCTTTGGCGGCACCAGCCCTAAGCTTGTGCAAAAACAGATCCACGCCTGGGATAGAAAGCTAAGGTAGGATTATATGCACGAATTTAAATACCGCAGGAATAATTTATATTGCGAGGATGTAAAAGTCGGTGACCTGGCCAAAAAATTTGGCACCCCGCTTTATGTTTACAGCTATCAAACCCTGACCGGCCATTTTTTAAAGCTAAAAACCGCCTTCCGGGAGATTAATCCCCTTATCTGCTATTCGGTGAAAGCCAACTCTAACCTGGCGCTCCTGAGGGCGTTAGTGAACGAGGGGGCGGGCCTGGATATTGTTTCCGGCGGGGAATTATTCCGGGCCATCAAAGCCGGCTGTTCTTTAAAAAAGATAGTCTATGCCTCGGTGGGCAAGACAGATTATGAGATAGAAGAAGCGGTAAAATTAGGCATCCTGTTTTTTAATGTGGAGTCATTCCCGGAGTTAAAAAACATCCAGCATATTGCCCGGCGCCTTAAAAAACGGGTGAACGTAGCTTTGCGCATCAATCCGGATGTCGAGCCGAAAACGCACAAATATATCACTACCGGTAAATTGACCAATAAATTCGGGATAGATTTTAATACCGCTAAAAAAATAATTTTCCTGGCCCGGGGTTTTTCCCATGTGCGCATAGCGGGCTTGCATATCCATATCGGCTCCCAGATAACTACTCCCGAGCCCTTTGTGGCGGCGATAACCAAGGTAATTAAATTCATCGCCGGATTGAAAAAAGAAGGGATACGCCTGGAATATTTGAATATCGGCGGAGGACTGGGGATAATTTACGACAAAGAAATGCCCCAAACCGCCGCTAAATTCGCCGACAGGGTCCTGCCTTTGTTAAAAAAATCAGGGTTAAGGATCATTATGGAGCCGGGCAGATTTATTGCCGGCAATGCCGGGATACTGGCGACCAAGGTCCTTTATGTTAAAAATACTCCGAAGAAAAAATTCATTATCGTCGATGCCGGGATGAACGATCTGATCCGCCCGGCATTATACGAGGCGTACCACCAGATAGTCTCGCTGAAATATAAAAGGAAAACCGAGAAAGCGGATGTTGTCGGGCCGATATGCGAGTCAGGTGATTTTTTTGCTAAAGACAGGGGGCTGCCCAAAGTTGAAGAGGGAGATTACCTGGCAGTGCTGGGCGCCGGGGCCTATGGCTTTAGCATGGCGAGTAATTACAACTCTCGCCGCCGGCCGCAGGAAGTTATGGTGGTAAAAAATAAAGTATTCGTGATCCGAAAAAGAGAAACCTGCGGGGATTTAACGCGCAATGAAACAATCCCCGGTTTCCTTTTAAAGTAGGGATTATGCGTAAAATGAAATTCACTAAGATGGTAGCTTCAGGCAATGATTTCGTCGTTATCGAGGCCAAAAGCGCTCCGGCAGGATCCGGGAGTTTGAACAGTTTGGCCCGCAGGGTCTGCGACCGGAAATACGGCATAGGCGCGGACGGGTTGCTGGTCTTGAAAAGAACGCTTCCCGGCACTGTCAGTATGCGTATTTTTAACAGCGACGGTTCAGAAGCGGAAATGTGCGGTAATGGCAGCCGCTGCGCCAGCCTTTGGACAGGGTTAAAGAGATTAAATCTTAAGACCCGTGCCGGGCTCCTGGGAGCAATTGTACAAAAAGGCCAGGTTAAAGTGAAGCTCACCAGCCCTAAAGGTTTAAGGCTGGATATCCCGCTTAAAATAAATAACCGCAGGCTGAAAGTAAATTTTATCAATACCGGGGTACCGCATGCCGTAATCTTCGTTTCCGGAGTGGACAAAATTAACGTGCAAGATATCGGTAGAAGCATCCGTTACCATAACAAATTTTCTCCTGCCGGGACAAATGCGGATTTCGTTGAAGTTATCGGAAGGAACGCGATAAGGATCCGCACTTACGAAAGAGGGGTGGAGGATGAGACGCTGGCCTGCGGCACCGGGAGTGTAGCTGCGGCGTTGATCTTCGCTTTGAAGGCAGGCGTTCCGGATAAGGTATACGTGCATACAAAAAGCGGCGAAATTTTAAAGATCTATTTTAAGAGAGATAGCCACGGTTTTTCGGATGTCTGGCTTGAGGGTAAAGCGCAGGCAGTTTACAAAGGAGAATATTATGTTTAAAGGCTCAATCACAGCCATTGTCACTCCATTCTGCGCTCAAGGCGCAAAATCAACGGTGGATGAGAAAAAACTCCGGGAGTTGATCGAGTTCCAGATTGAAAACGGGAGCGCGGGTATTGTGCCCTGCGGCACAACCGGAGAATCAGCGACCCTGTCTTTTGAAGAACATGAGCGGGTTATTGAGGTCACTATTGAGCAGGTTAAAAAAAGAGTGCCGGTAATCGCCGGGACAGGTTCGAATTCCACTGCTGAAGCCATACTGCTGACTAAGCAGGCTGCCAGCGCCGGAGCAGACGCCTCGCTGCAGGTTTCTCCTTATTACAACCGCCCGACACAGAGAGGCCTATACGAACACTTTAAAGCCGTGGCCGATTCGGTAGATATCCCGATCATCCTTTATAATATCGCCGGACGCACCGGAGTGAATATTGAGCCGGAGACGATCGCCAGATTATCCGCTGATTGTAAAAATATAGCGGGAGTCAAGGAGGCGTCGGGAAATCTGGAGCAGATGTCGCGCATAAAAGCGCTTTGCCCCTCTGGTTTTCAGCTGATCTCGGGGGACGACGGCCTGACTCTTCCTGTATTAAGCATCGGCGGAATAGGGATAATCTCCGTGGTAGCGAATATCGCTCCGCGGGACGTAGCAGACCTGGTCGGTGAGTTTGGAAAAGGGAACATTCAAAGAGCCCGGGAACTGCATTATAAATTATTACCGCTGGTCAAAGCCATGTTTATCGAGACTAATCCTATCCCCGTAAAGACCGCGATGGGGTTATTGGGCATGTGCGAGCCTTCTTTACGATTACCGATGTGCGCGCTGTCGCCGGACAACCTGGAGAAGCTTAAAAAATCCCTGCGGGATTATGGCCTTTTGAAGTAAACCCATAATGAACAAGAAAAAGATTTTTTTAATCGCTTTGGTCGCCGTCTCTATAGGCCTGAACATATATTTCCGGCTGGGCACCCTGTTTTTATGGTCTCTGGACAAGGCGGCGAAGAAAGAGGTCCACGCCGCAATTGCCGAGAAATTATATAAAGAGATCAATATGGTGTATTCCGGGCTGGGCGAGGCGGATAAGGCGGAGCTGCTGGAAAGCGCCTTTGAGTTATATTTGAAAGAAAATAAAACCGGGATCAAAAAGAATATCCTTGAGAAAAGCAGGGCCCTGAAACAGTATTTCCAGGATAAAAGCGGCTGGCCATATTTACAGGAGGTCGATCCTTACCGCTGGTATAGGAGGGTAGATAATTTTTTAAAGAGCGGCCAATTCGGCACCGCCCGCATCAATAACCAGGACTATGATACCCTGATGCTCGCTCCTTTCGGGGCCAGGATCGAGCCCTTAAAGCTGCATTTCTATATCGGAGCGTATTTTTATAAATGCGCGCATTTTATAAATAATAAATTATCCCTGATGGCCGCGCTCAGTTTTCTTCCCGTGTTCCTTTCGATTTTCCTGGTCATAGCCGTATTTTGCGTTGCGCTTATGCTGGGTGTCTCCTACGGAGGAAGTTTTATCGCCAGCCTGGCGGTAGGGCTTTCGCCCGCGGTATTGATGCGTTCAACTTTCGGATGGTTTGATACGGATATCTATAATATATTCTTGCCGCTTTTTATTACTTACCTGGCCGGTTATTCTTTTAAAGTAAAAGGGCCAAAGCACCTGCTCTTTCTGTTTTTAGCCGGATTAGTAACCGGAATATATTCGGCGATATGGTCGATCTGGTGGTTTATCCTTTATATTATTATTGCCGGCCTGTTCTTGTACGAGGCCTGCGTTATTAGTTACGATAAACGCAGCAGCAGAATGGCGAGAATTAAGGGCGCTTTTTTATCCTTAACGGTGTTTATTTTCTCTGCTTACCTGTGGGTAGGGATTATTTCGGGTCCTGAAGCAGTCAGCGGTTCTTTCTTAGAGCCATTTTATTTTCTGGCCTCGCGGCAGAACCTGGCCATAGGCAATTTTTGGCCGAATATGGCATTTTCTATACAGGAATTGGGCGGCGCCGGGGCCGTTTATATAAAAGGGGGCCTGGGCGGGGCGATTATTCTATACGGCGGGCTGCTGGGGATCCTGGTGTTGATCATCGGCAAGAGGGTCCTGATGAAATTTTCCGAAAGAAGTTTTGTATTATTTGTTTTATTTGTCTGGCTGGCGGTAATGCTTATCCTGACTTCTCTCTCCAAAAGATTTATCATCTTCCTGGCTGTGCCGATAGGCATTTTATTCGGCGCCTTCCTGGATATACTGCGGGATTTTATGTATCAACAGAAAAATAAAATTATTTTCCTGCGCAGGGTTAATGAGCGGGCCTATCTTGTCCTGTTAAGCGGGATTTTCCTGGCGGCCGGCATAATACCTGTGCGTGCCGCATCCCGGGAGGTGTTTTTGCCCATACTGAATAATACCTGGGAGAATATGCTGATCAAGATAAAGAATTCCACTCCGCCGGATGCGGTGATCAACGCCTACTGGGACCCCGGAGACTTTATCATGAGTATCGGAGGCAGGGCCACCCTGCACTGCCCGCAATATAATTTTACGCCGGCGGCCTACTGGACCGCCAGGATGCTCTTGTCGGATAACGAAAAAGAGGCGCTGGGAATCCTGCGCATGCTTAATGCCGGCAGCACGCGCGCATTTGACGAATTGCTCAAGCTTACGGCCGGAGAAAAATTAGCGGCGCTGGAACTGATCAATAAAATGATACTTTGCACCAAAGATGAGGGCCGCTTGCTGCTGAACAAGCACACGAACGATAAACAGCTTAGCGATAGAATTCTTGGCCTCATGTATGAGCCCAAGCATCCTGCTTACCTGCTGGTCGATGAAAGCCTGCTGGGCATGCTCGATGTCCTGAGCACCTTAGCCAGCTGGGATTTCAAAAAATTGGATCTCTGGCAGAGCATGGCGGTGGATAAGGAAAAATTCGTGGATTACGCAACGAATAAATACGGTTATTCCAAAATTTACGCCGAATCACTTTACCGGAATATGTGGCTGACCGACAGGAAAAGGCCTTTAGATTGGGTTTCCCGGGAAAGGTACCGGCTATATAGCCGTTCCCTGGCCCAAAAATCCGGAGCCCGGGATGAGAAAATCGTATTTTTTAATAACGGTTTATTGGTGGACAAGAATAATGCCAGCTTTTTTTACAGGCAGGATATGCCTCAAAGGTGGGTCATCCCTGCGGAAATAATTTTTGTTACCAGGGATAGAGTAAAAGAGAAGGCGCTTAAGGGGAACAGCGAGTATTCACTTTTGTTTTTGGAGAATGAAAAGTCCTATGAGGCGGTCTTAATGGATAAACGCTTGGCTCACAGCCTGCTGGTTAAGCTGTATTTTATGCAGGGCAGGGGGTTAAAGCATTTTCAGCTCGTCGAGCAGGAAGAGGATAAAGAGAGGCGTATGCGTATTTATTTATACAAGATCAATTGGAACGCTAAGTAAGGAGAGCTCGGCAATGATAAAATTAGGAGTTTGCGGTGTTTGCGGAAAAATGGGCAGGCGTATTTTTGAGTTGGCCTCGCGCGATGCTGATTTTGAGCTGGCTCTGGCTTTGGAAAAAAGAGGGACTCCGGCTATCGGCAGGGATATCGGGAAGTTAAAAATATCCTCCAGTCCGGACGGTTTGTTCCTTATCGACGTGCTGGTGGATTTTACTGTCCCCGAAGCAGCTGAAATAAGCCTGGATTACGCGGCTAAATATAAAAAAGCCCTCGTCCTGGGGACAACCGGTTTAAGCGATGTTCAGGTTAAGAAAGTCGAGGAGGTCAGCCGCGTCGTTCCGGTGGTATTTACCCCGAATATGGCTATTGGCGTGAATGTGTTATTCGGGATCCTGCCGCTTCTCGCCGGTAAATTAGGGCCGGATTACAACATCGAGATCGTGGAGGCGCATCATAAAACCAAGAAAGACGCGCCTTCCGGCACAGCCAAAAAAATGCTGGAGATCTTAAGCGAGGCAACCGGAAAACAGGTCCCCGCGCATTCTATCCGCTTAGGGGACATTGTCGGCGACCATACAGTTATATTTTGCGGTAATTCCGAGCGTATTGAGATAAAACACCAGGCGCATTCGCGTGATCTATTTGCTTTGGGAGCTTTAAAGGCGGCCAAGTGGATCTTCGGCAAGCCTGCCGGTTTATATTCAATGCAGGACGTATTAAAATAGAGGAGAATATGTTTAAACTATCTAAAAAATTGCAGGACCTTCCGCCGTACTTATTTCTAGAAATTGATAAAGCTAAAAGAAAGGCCCGCGCCGCCGGCCGGGACATTATTGATTTAGGCATAGGCGACCCTGACCAGCCCACGCCCAGGCATATAATTGAAGCGTTATACCAGGCTTCTCTTGATCCAGCTAACCACCGCTACGCTTTGGACCAGGGTATGCCGGCCTTACGCCGTTCAATCGCTGCCTGGTATAAAGAGAGGTTTGACGTCAGCCTGAACCCTGATTCCGAAGTCCTGCCGTTGATCGGGTCCAAAGAAGGCCTGGCGCATTTTCCTTTGGCTTTTTTAAACCCGGGAGATTATTCCCTGGTTCCTGACCCCTGTTATCCTCCTTATAAAGGCGGGACTATTTTAGCCGGAGGCAGGCCCTATACTTTGCCGCTCCTGGAAGAAAATGCCTTTTTACCCGACCTTAAAAAAATACCTTTGAACGTGCGTAAAAAAGCGAAAATGATCTTTGTCAATTATCCCAATAATCCCACGTCGGCGACCGCCGAAAAATCTTTTTACAAAGAATTGATCGAGTTCGCCCGTAAAAATAAGATCATCATTGTTTCGGACCTGGCTTACTCGGAGCTGAGCTATGACGGATACCGTCCCGCGAGTATCTTAGAACTGGAGGGGGCGCGGGAAGTAGCCGTAGAGTTCCACTCATTATCCAAAACTTACAATATGACTGGTTGGCGCGTAGGCTGGGCCTGCGGCAATGAAGAGCTGGTTGCAGCTTTAGCTAAAGTCAAATCCAATATTGACTCGGGTATCTTCTCAGCGCTCCAATTAGCCGGAATCGTCGCGCTGTCCGGTCCGCAGGATTACGTTAAAAATATGTGCAGCCTCTACCAGGAGCGGCGCGATTGTTTGATGGGGGGCTTAGAGGTATTAGGCTGGCAGGCGCACAGCCCCAAAGCGACTTTCTACGTCTGGATAAAAGTCCCCCAGGGGAAAAGCTCTATAAGATTTTCCGGGGTTCTATTAGACAAAGCAAATATTGTGGTTACTCCCGGAGTCGGATTCGGCAGGTACGGGGAGGGTTATATCCGGATGGCGCTTACCGTCAGCAAAGAGCGTATCCGGGAAGCGGTTGAGCGGTTAAAAAAAATTTAACTTTGCAGGTCAGCGTTTATGGAAATATGCTATCTGGGCGCAGGTTCAAACGTAGGTAACCGGAGGCGCAACATTAAACAAGCCGTAAGCAGGATAAGCCTTTTAGAAAACACTGAACTGCTCAAAGAGTCCGCATTTATGCAGACCGCTCCCGTAGGAGGGCCGGCTGGCCAACCGAAATTCTTGAACGCTGCCTTGAAGATCAGGACAGGGCTTGCGCCTTTAAAGCTGCTTAAAGAGTTGAAGAGCATTGAAAAAGAACTGGGCCGGAAAAAGGGCCGGCGTAACGGCCCCCGGACGATCGATCTGGATATACTGCTTTACGGGGACAGGGTGATCCGGGCTAAAAAGCTGGCCATCCCTCATCCGCGCATGTTTGTCCGGGATTTTGTGATTAGGCCTTTATCCGAAATTATATGAAGATAATCAAGTCGCCTTCAGAGCTGTATAATGTTTTAAAAAAGTTTAAGCTGGCTGGTAAGCCTATTGGGTTTGTTCCGACTATGGGCGCTTTGCACGCGGGCCATTTAAGCCTTATCCGCCAGGCGCGTAAAGAGAATACCATTGTTGTAGTGAGCATATTCGTTAATCCAACGCAATTCGGGCCTAAGGAAGACCTCAAAAAATACCCGCGGCCGCTGAGTAAAGATTTGGCGCTTTGCCGTAAAGAGAAGGTAGATTTTGTTTTTCTTCCCCGGGTAAAGGACATTTACGGCGAAGATTTTTCAACTTATGTCAACGTGGAAAAGTTAAGCGGGGTCCTTTGCGGGGCAGCCCGGCCCGGGCATTTCCGGGGCGTAGCAACGATAGTAGCTAAACTCCTGAATATCGCTCGACCGGATGTAATCTATCTTGGCCAGAAAGACGCGCAGCAGGCAGTGGTTATCCGGAAGATGGTCAGGGATCTGAATATTCCGGTTAAGGTTAAAGTTATGCCGACGGTGCGCGAAAAAGACGGCCTGGCTTTAAGCTCGCGGAATGCCTATTTGAATAGAAGAGAGAGGGTGGAGGCTTTGGTATTATTCCGGGCGTTAAATTTAGCTAAACTACTGATTAATTCCGGGGCTAAAAATCCTTCCCGGGTTATTAGCAGGATGAGACAGTTGATTAACAGGAAGAAAAGCGCCAGGATCGATTATATTGCCATTGTCGGCGCGCAAGACCTTCAGCCGGTTAAAAAGATTTCCGGAGAATGCCTGATCGCCCTGGCTGTACACCTGGGCAGGACCAGGTTGATCGATAATATAATAGTGAGGGTTTAGATAATGAAGAAGCTAAAGATCGGGATCGTCGGTTGCGGCGCGATAGGAAGTTCCCTGGCCGGGGCAATAGTCAAAGATTTTAAGCGCCAGGCCCAGCTTGGCGCGCTTTTTGATATAGACAATAATAAAGCTAAAGGGTTGTCCAAGAAATTATCCGGCGGACCTGGTTTGGCAGCAGCTAACCTGAGGCAGTTGATCGCCAGGTCAGAATTAATAGTTGAAGCGTCATCAGCTAAGGTTTCCTGGGATATCGCCAAAACAGTTTTATCCGCAGGCAAGTCGGTAATGATCATGAGCGTAGGAGGAATAGCCAAGCGTCTGGCCCGGTTAACCGCGTTGGCTGAACATAATCGCGCAAAAGTTTATATCCCCAGCGGCGCTCTCTGCGGTATTGACGGATTAAAAGCCTCCAGGATGGGCAGGATCAAGAGGGTAATCCTTACTACGACCAAGAATCCGGCTTCCTTTAAGGGTGTCCGGTATGTAGAAGCCAAAAGGATCGATTTAGATAGAATGAAGAAGGATACCGTATTATTTTCGGGAAAGGCAGGCGAGGCAGTCAAATATTTTCCTCAAAATATCAATGTTGCCGCGGTCTTGAGCCTGGCGGGTATAGGCGTAAATAACACTCAGGTCAGGATCATTGCTTCTCCCAGGGTTACTCAGAATATACACGAGGTCAGGGTTGAGTCTGTAGCCGGCACGATCACTACGCGCACCGAAAATGTCCTGCATCCGGCTAACCCCAAGACGAGTTATTTAGCTGTTCTGTCCGCGATAGCTATGTTAAAGCAGATCCTGGAGCCGATAAAGATCGGCACGTGACGAAAATAACAAATAACGAACGATAAGAAGGGGGGTGAATCAGAAAATGGCAGAGAAATTAGTGAAACTCGGGGTAAAGAGGGCGAAGGGTTTCCTCTATTACATTGACAAGCAAGGTGACGTCTCCTGTGCTAAAATGGCAAGAGGCGCGAAAAAAGGAGGCAGCCCGAAGAAGGTAGCCAAATGCGGCATCAAGAGAAAAGAAGGTTACCTTTATTTCTTGGACAAGAAAGGTGATGTTTCCTGCGCCAAGATGAAAAGAGGCGGTAAAAAGAAAAAGAAATAAGTAAAAAAAAGGGGGCGGTTCTGTTTTTTTCTAAAAGGCAGAACCGTCCCCAGTTTCCCCTTATGGCAACAAAATCAACCTATAGACTGCTGTTAGGATTAATTATTGTCTTGGCCGTAACCCTGCTTTTACCTACCCTGGCCCGGGTGCCTTATTTTTCTTACGCGGACGATGTATGTTATTTTAAATACGCCGCCTATATAGGCGAAAAAGGCCTTAACGGCTTTGCGCTTCTTTTTCAGGGATTTATCTCCGACCAGCCTAATTGGTTCAATCCCCATCCGCTCAGGATCGGTTTTATAATTCTCTCCGCAGCCTGGTTAAAAATCCTGGGTTATTCACTATTGAATTTAGCTTTTCTATCGTTATTCTCTTACGTGCTGTTCTTGGTTTTTTCCTATTATTTTTCCAGGAAATACCTGGGAGAGCAACTGGCTTTATTATTAGTGCTCCTGCTGGCTTTTTCGCCGCTCCAGATGGCCATGGCCCGCCGGGCGTTTGCCGACAGCATCTTAAATTTATTTTCCATTTTGGCAGTATGGTTATTCTGGGATTTCCTAAAAAGCAGGAGCAAGCTGAAATTTATCCTTTTTGTTGTTGTATACGCCTGTAGTATTTTAATCAAGGAAACTTCGCTGTTACTGATTTTTGTTTTCCTGTCTTTTTTATTGGCCAGTAGGTTTATTAGTAACCAAAAAGTTTACTTAAAAGAAACAACGCTTCTTTTATCGCTTCCGGTAATTTTGGCCGGCCTGGCATACCTGGTTTGCGGCGTTTTGCCTTATCTGCCGGGCATCATCAAGATCCTATTAATGCCTGCGCCGGATAATTCTTACGCTACTCTATTCTGCTCCGGCCCCTGGTACCGCTACTTGATAGATTACCTGCTGCTTTCTCCCTGGGTGGTTATCTTAACCATCGGTTTTATTTTCAGTTTCCTCTTGAACAAGGAAAAGGACGGATTATCCCTGTATTTTGTCTTTATTTTTCTGGTTAGTTTAATTTTATTCAGCGTTTTCCTGAAAAACGTGCGTTATATTATCATTCTAGATACTCCGATGCGTTTATTCTCTCTGTTTATGCTCAATAGAATAGCGCAGAAGATTTACCCGCGTAAGGCGATGAAATTAACGTTTGCCCTGGTCATCATTTTAGCGTTTTTTGATTGCCTTAATTTTTACCATTTATTTATCGCCGAGAATATCCATGACCCTACAAGCTTTTTCCTGCTTAAGGCTCAACAGATCATTCCTTTCCGTTAACCATGCCTAGCGAATCTATTATTATCCGCGGCGCCAAAGAGCACAACCTGAAAAACATCAGCCTTACGCTTCCGCGGAACAGCCTGATCGTGGTTACGGGCCTATCCGGTTCAGGTAAATCCAGCCTGGCCTTTGATACTGTTTATGCCGAAGGCCAGCGCAGGTTTGTGGAGAGCCTTTCCAGCTATGCTCGTCAATTTTTAGAGCAGCTGCAGAAGCCTGATATAGAATATATATCGGGCCTGTCGCCGACCATTGCCATTGAGCAAAGATCAGCCGGCGGAAACCCCCGTTCCACAGTAGCGACCCAGACAGAGATCTACGATTATTTAAGGCTTCTTTTTGCGCGGATCGGCAAAATTTACTGTTATCATTGCGGCCGGGCGATAGAAAAGCAGAGCAGCCAGGAGATCGTTGAAAAAATAATGTCTTTGCCGCCAGGCACGGATATACAGGTCTTAGCGCCTCTGGTGCGCGGGAGAAAAGGCGAATACAGAGACATATTTTCCGGGATCCAGAAATCCGGATTTGTGCGCTGCCGCGTTGACGGGAAAATCTATGAGCTGCCGGCAAAGATCAAGTTAGCCAAATATAAGGCCCACAATATAGAGGTAGTGGTAGACAGGCTGACCTTGAAAGAGGGCATCAAAAACAGGCTTACGGATTCGCTGGAGACGGCGTTAAAAGCCGGCCAGGGCACGGTGATCATCAGCGCTAAACAGGACCTGGTTTTTAGCGAACAGTACGCCTGCCCCAACTGCGGGGTAAATTACGCGGAAGTTGAACCGCGCATTTTTTCTTTTAATTCTCCTTACGGCGCCTGTATCGAGTGCAACGGCCTGGGGACAAAGATCAAGTTTGACCCGGACTTAGTTATTCCCGACAAAAGTAAGTCCATCAACGCCGGGGCTATTGCCCCCTGGAAAAGAGGAGGCCGGGGTTACATTCTTTATTACCGCTGGCTTATCCGTGAATTATCGGCTCAACTGCATTTTGACCTGGATACGCCGTTCAATAAATTACCGAAAGACATCCGGCAGGCAATACTCTACGGTTCGGATGAATATGTGGGCAATAAGCCGTTTGAAGGAGTTATCCCGCACCTGGAGAGGTTATTCCGTCAGACCGATAGCGATTACCTGAAAGAAGAGATATCCCGGTTCATGTCTTCTTCTGCCTGTCCGGCCTGTAAAGGGGCGCGCCTTAAAAAAGAAAGCCTGGCCGTCAGGATCAATAATAAAAATATCTGGGAAATAACCCAGATGCCGATTAAAGAGGCGCAGGTTTTCTTCAGCAATCTGGAATTGAGCGCTAAAGAAAAATTGATCGCTTATCAGGCCTTAAAAGAGATAACCCAGAAGTTGAAGTTTTGTATTGATGTCGGTTTGGATTACCTTACTTTAGACAGGAAGAGCGCGACCCTTTCCGGAGGGGAAGCGCAGAGGATCCGCCTGGCTACCCAGGTAGGTTCAGGCCTGGTTGGCGTATTATATGTCTTGGATGAGCCGAGCATCGGCTTACATCAGCGGGACAACGCCAAACTGTTAACTACCCTTAAATCATTGAGGGACCTGGGAAATACGCTGCTGGTAGTTGAGCATGACGAGGCAACCATACTGAGCGCCGATTATATCGTAGATTTAGGCCCCGGCGCAGGCAGGCACGGCGGAGAAGTAGTTTTTGCGGGGAATAAGGAGGAACTCTTAAAGGACCGGCATTCTCTGACCGCTAAATACCTGAGAAGGGAATTAAAAATAGAACTGCCCGCTAAAAGAAGGGGCTGGAAGGATAAGAAATCCCTGGAGATAAAAGGCGCTGCCGAGCACAATCTTAAAGATATCGACATTCGCTTCCCTCTGGGGACCTTTATCGGAGTTACCGGCGTTTCGGGTTCAGGAAAATCCACGCTTATCGACGAGATATTATACCGGGCTTTGGCCCAAAAAATTTATAAATCCAAAGAGAAGCCGGGCCGGTTCAGGAAGATCGCCGGAGCGGAATTCATTGACAAGGTGATCGAAGTAGACCAATCGCCGATCGGGCGGACTCCGCGCTCTAATCCGGCTACCTACACCGGCGTCTTTGGGCATATTCGCGATATCTTTAGCCGTCTGCCGGAATCGCGCGTGCGCGGTTATCAACCCGGCCGGTTTTCTTTTAATGTCAAGGGCGGCCGCTGCGAAGCCTGTATGGGCGACGGCATCAAGAAGATTGAAATGCATTTTCTGCCGGATGTCTATGTGAAGTGCGACATCTGCAAGGGTTTGAGGTTTAATGAAGCTACCCTGGATATAAAATATAAGGGTAAATCTATTGCCCAGGTTCTGGAAATGACCGTGGAAGAGGCGCTCGAACTGTTTAATAATATCCCGAAGATTAATAACACGCTGGCTTATCTCCAGGATGTGGGTTTGGGGTATATCCAGCTGGGCCAATCCGCGACTACTCTTTCCGGGGGCGAGGCGCAAAGGCTTAAGCTTTCCAGCGAATTAAGCAAGCGCTCAACGGGAAGCACGCTTTATATACTCGATGAGCCGACTACGGGCCTGCATTTCGCCGATGTCGCCAGGTTGATCAACGTGTTACAGCGGTTGGTTGATAAAGGCAATACCGTGGTAGTTATTGAACATAACTTGGAGGTAATTAAAAGCGCAGACTACCTCATTGATCTGGGCCCGGAAGGCGGGGATAAGGGCGGAGAGCTGGTTGGCTTTGGCAGCCCGGAAGAGCTTATCCATAATCCCAGATCCTACACTGCGCAGTTCCTTAAAAAAGCGTTAATTTATTGAAAATGCACAGGATCAAGACATTCTTAATCTTCATGCTGGTATTCGGCGTATTCGCGCAGTTGCCGGCCCAGGAAATAACCGCCAGCCTTAAAGAGGAAGAAACTCTTTTTATGGCTAAGAAGGCTTTTGAAGATGGTTTTTACGAGGTAAGCCTTGGCCTTCTGGAGCGTTTTTTAAATGATTACCCGGATTCCCCCAAAGCCGCGGAAGCGGAGTTACTGGAGGGAGAATGTTATTTTCAGCAAAACAAATTTACCGAGGCCCTGGATAAGTTTGAAACGCTCTTAAAAAACCCTCAGGCCCGGGGTATTCAGGACGCTGTTTATTATTGGACGGCCGAGGTTTATTTTAAGGGAGATAATTTTTCCCGGGCAGCTGCCTACTACAAAAAAATAATCAAAGAATTCCCCAATTCCTCCTATGTGCCGATCGCCTATTATTCCGCAGGCTGGTGCTTATTCCAGGAGCGTAAATTTCAGGATGCT
>Ga0265297_10005376_pt1 | contig 19604 bp, 36 predicted proteins | sample Munlanlwell13791_FD_192502 | JGI IMG/M metagenome (GOLD analysis project Ga0265297, IMG submission 192502) | Leachate microbial communities from a municipal landfill in Southern Ontario, Canada - Leachate well 137-91 | ecosystem: Engineered > Solid waste > Landfill > Unclassified | place...
CTAAAGTTCGTGATGTTTTGGCCAAACAGAAGTTTTGGGAAATGTCGACGGCTGTTATTGTACCCGCCAATGGAACGGTTGATATATGGGCTGATTTTTCGGACCCGGTTACGTCTTGCGATGATCCGGCCTATATTGTTTCGGCTACTACTTCACTTTATACAACTAACTATAATGAGGACGGATCGGGAGAGACGGGGGATTCACATATTACACTTTCGGCTTCTTCTTTATTCTCGAAGAGCTTTAAGATGACATTTGCCAACGATTCAGCTATTCCGATTTATGTTACGGGGATAGAACTTTTCGCAACTCCGGCCAAAGTAACGAAAGAGATTTACGTTAGAGTAGCAGACGCTCCGTCGGTTGCTGTTTATGACGAAAGGCCAGTAACGATTGAGAATGATTTTATACCAGACGAGTCAACGGCTAATTCAATTGCTCAAATAATAGTGGACGATAACAAGGCATTAAATACGCCTTATGAAATGACTGTTATAGGCGTGCCACAGATACAGATAGGAGATTTAGTCACAGTTACGGATGATACTATTAATGATACGTTTTATGTTCGTAAGGTGGTTACAAAAGTTCGAGACAATGAATTGATACAAACAATCAGCGTTATAAAGAAAACGATCGAGTCATATTTTAGAATAGGGATATCTACAATCGGCGGATCAGATAAAATAGCACCATAGGAGGGAATGTGGCGAATATAGGATCAGATAAAAAAACGAGAGATGTCGCAGTTCCTTTTACGGCCTATCCTTTTAATGATTTACCGCAACAGGCAGGCGATGTCAGTTTGATTAGATTTACAAAGCCGGGGAATATGGAACTTGTAGAATGTTACGCCATTTTAAGAATAACGGCTCCGACAGGGCAAGCATTGGATTTTAAAGTGGCAATTGGAGAATGGCAAACGGGAGCAACGACATTGTATAAAGCAAAATCGGGATCAACGTCGGAATGGATAGATCGTAGCCACAGAAAAATAACAGGGGCTAATACGAAATATCACGTTAATGCTGGGGCAAGCACGGTCATCGAATTAAATTTAATGAGGGACTTACCGAGTAGCGGAGATTCTAATTACAAGAAAGATGGTTTTGTTTTATTGTTTAAATTTGACGTTACGCCAGATTTTTCAGTTGACGGGGGAATTGGAGTTGATGTAACGGGATCGGCACTTTTGGGGGTATTATGAGCGATACAGGACAACAAGACAGAGCTTATCCGAGAACGAGTATGAAAGAAACGTCGTCTTGTATTGTGTTACCACAATGCGGAGGTAAGGGAGGCGGTATTTGCGCGCAGGTCATTGGATATACGAAGTACGTTTGGGCGTACCACGTTTCGAGATTTGATGTATATAACAGGAAATTAATTTTAAAGAACGACGGATTAGACGTTTATACTGATGGCGGAGCGCTCGGAGATTGTGATCACACGGCTAATGTTAGACAGCCGTGGTGGTTAGCTTTTGGAGTTGATGACACGTTAACGGACGCCGAGATTATGGCACAAGGATTAAAGTTTACGGACGCCGCACCTTTTGAGATAGAGGTTAGAGAAGATAAGTTACCACAACCGACTGATACGGGATGGGACGGAAAGATTTATATTTATGTTTACTGGGGAAATTCTAACTTTGTCGGAGTTAGATTTAACCCCGTATTAGAAGTATTAAAACACGACTTTGATATAAAGGTTTGATATGGACGGAAATAAAATACAACCATATAAATATTCGTTAAAATGTGCCGCCGTTGATGTCGACGGGGCCGGTTATATGTGTGGAGATACGTGGTATTTTTATATTGTTCCGCCAGAGGACGCACTAACAATTGAGAACATCAGAACGCACCTTTGTATTCAATTTGATTCGGCTGTACCGAGCGCTTTTCAGAAATTAGAGAGGGTGGGAATTATAAACACTTACCCAGGCCTTTACCCGATCACGCATAAGAGAACGTTAACGGTTAATAAAACGGCTGACGCAAACAGGATTATAGATTTAGAAATTGATTTGAGTAAATTATTAAAAAAGGATAACGTGGACTACTGGAACGGTGGGGCAATGAGTTATCCCGAAAATGCGACTCTGATTGTTTTGGAGTTTGCCGTCGGGGCATCGTCGTATAATGGAGATGGAACACTTTATCAGACGGGGTCATTGGGAGAACCCGGCGGAGTATTATTATGGAAAACAGACGCCCTATTTACTACACAGGGAATACGGTAAGACCACCCAAAATAAAGCAGAAATGTAAGGACCAAGTAAAAAATGCTGGGGTCGGATTTTTTGAGCACGATGAGAAAGGTAAGCTATTAAAAAACCCGAATAAGTTTATGGTTAAGGTGTGTGCGACTTCTAAATGTTTATGGTGTGATACGGAGTTTGATAGTTATAAAACGATTTGTCCGAATTGTCGCAATTGTCAGTTTTGCGGATTTTATTCTGAATCTGTTAACGATTGTATAAAGTGTGGAAACCACGCACCAGACGAATTAAGGATAGAGCATAAAAGAATTGTAATTTTTTAACTTGAGGGCTAAAATAAAACTATGGATGACAAACTAAAAAGAATGATCGAGAACGTAGAAGATCCCGACCTTAAGAAAAAACTTCTTAATATTGCCGGTGGAAACATTATAAAGCAAGTTCGATGTTTGTCAAAAAAATGTAAAGGCAAAGTGATCGCTCACATTTATGCAGACGGGCAGATCATAGAAGTTCTAAACGGGGAGAATTCGGGGTGTCTATCGTCTCGAAAACGTTTTGATGGTTATATGGGATTTTCTTGTCGATGTGGCAATTGGTCTATTCAGTCCGAGCAAGAAAAAGGGATTATGTCGCATAAAGGCGAGGTACCGACAAAAGAGGATTTACAAAAGATAGCAGATCGTATTAATAAAAACCCGAGCAGTTTCATAGAACAGGACGGAGCCATTGAAGTCGATGGCTTTATAATCGAAGACTTTAGGGGGTAAATATGGCTTACGCATCTTGGAGTGTTACATTAGGGGAACAACCGACAGCGGCGAAATGGAATATATTAGGAACGAACGACGCAAGTTTTAATGACGGGACCGGAATTGCGGCCGCGGCTATTTTAGGTACTCACTTAGACGCTAACGTTGGGGCAGGTTGGATCACGGCTAACGAAACGTGGACTTACGCCTCGGCTTCTACGTTTACTATATCGGGAGATAAGACTACAAAATACTCCGTCGGAATGAGGATCAAACTTACTCAAACAACTGTAAAATACTTTATAATTACAGCGATTTCCTATTCTGCTCCGAACACTACGGTTACGGTTGACGGAGGTGGAGTTTATACAGTTGCTAACGCCGCAATATCGGCTAACTTTTATACTTCTGGGATCGTTGCTCAAGGATTTGCGTTAGGGCAGTTCCTTAACGGACTTGTGAAGCACCGACAAGGTGGAACATCCGGGGACGGAGCGTGGAACACTAACGGAACAAACAATACAAATGTCAGCCCTAAAAATGTAAAGATACAAGTTGGGACGTGTACATCTGGAGCCGGTGGCGTTGGATCAGTCACATTCCCGGAGGCATTTACACAGGCGCCGATCGTCATAGCGATGGTAATATCTGGTTCAAACGGATTCTGGTGTCAACTAGATAGTGCCGCCTCGACGACTGGATTTACGATTACTTGCTGGTCTTCTACAACAGGGTTGACAGCTAACAAGGTAATTAGTTGGATAGCCATCGGACAATAAAGGCAGGTTTAATTCAGAAGCGCAGAGGGAGCAGAACTGATGTTTGAAAATCTACCACACCCACTTGACGATATAACAACGGTTATAATATCTGTTTCTGCGATACTATTCGCACTATCTTATGCGTGGACACAACTAAGAGCCGGAAAATCAAAAGCCGACTCTGATTTAGTATCTACTTTAAATACAGAGTTACAGACAATAAAAGGGCAGGTTGAAAGACTTGAACGTGAGGGTCAAGAAAAAGACAAAGAGATCTCAAAACTATCTGGAAAGATTGAGGCGTTGTCCCGAGAGAATACAGACCTTAGAAATACGTTAGCGCTTCGGGATCCTAACTTCGCAACGACTATGAAGAATTTTGCGGACACATTACCAAAACTTATTACGAGCATAGAAACATTAGATAAAAATGCTATGAATCGTTACAACGAAATTTTAAATTGCGTACAAAATAGTAAGTAGGAGGACATATGAAAGTTTTAACGGGATGGGACACGTACTCTCGAGGGTATGAGTTCAAAGAAAAAACTTCCTACTCCGCACAACATTTAGGACTTGATATTATGTGCCCGGCTTGGACTCCGTTATACGCTCCTTTCGACGGAACGTCTACTTTTAACCCTTTTAATGAGGGTGGTAATGTAATTGATTTTAAAGCGAACGGACTCGTATTTAGATTTATGCACTTGGCAAGGGTAGTAAAGACGGGATCGTGTAAGGCAGGAGATATCATAGGGTATACGGGGAATTCCGGGACTCTTTCGACAGGCGCGCATCTTCACGTAGATATATCAAAAAGTACGGTTCAGATCTATAATATAAATAACTTTTTAGACCCAGAGACGTTTAACTGGGGGGAGGATGAAATGACGCCAGAACAGAAACAACAACTCGGAAACTTAGTAGATTGGTCGAAACAGGTTCAGACACAGTTTGAACGAAACGACACAAGAATGGCCGGACTCGACGCGATGGACCAAGCGCTTCTAAAACTTATTAATCAGATCAACGCCACAGACGCCCTACAAGACCCGAAGATACAAAAAGCGATAGATGACGCACAGGAAGCATTGAAAAAGGCACAGGAGGCGAACCAGCCACTCACACAAGAGCAATTAAACACTCTTAACGGATGGCAAGGGATAGTTGTGGCTTTTAAGAATCTTTTAGGGATTAAATAAAAAAAAGAAAGGGGGAAGAATGGATCTGACAGCATTTTTAAACCTATTTTCGCTCGGAGCAATAGCGACAGGTGGGGCTATAGTAGCTTCTGCGACGGTAGTATTAAAAGCAATGCCGACCGATTGGTTTTCTGATAGGCCAAAGATGACGGCGTGGTTAGTATCGGCTGTTTTGGTAATTGCCATTGGTGTATATACCAAAGCGTCGATAGCGACGATGATCGAAGTTACTACCGCGTTTGCGATAGCTTCTCACGGGCTTTACGACGTAGTGTCACACTTCTACCAAAAGTTATTCAAGTAGACCGCTAGGGGGGATTTATATCCCTCTTATGGGGCATATTTGCTCGGTACCGACTCAAGGGGGGTGTCGGAAGTGTGTGGGGAATGTATGATATGCCGGGGGCAAGCAGTCCTCACGAAGCACCATCACTTCTGGCCAAAGAAGAACTACAAGAACAGAAACAATAAGATTCATTGGATCTGCTGGCCTTGTCACAAGGAATACAACGGCAAGGTCAAGAACTGCCTCTATACGGGGAGCCGTCATTGTCGGGGATGTAAGTTCGCGACAATATGTATGCACTGGGGGCGAGAAGATGAACGCCGCAACGGATAATCCGATGTGTGCGATGTGTCGCAAGATCCGGCCGGACCGCTATAAGAACTGTAAGGAGGAGTGTAAGGCACTCAAGGCGTATAAGCTCTGCGAGTCAGAATCGAAGCGCTAATATCGGGGAGGAGGGACAAGCCACGGGGGCGATCCCCTCAATGGACCCCTCCTCCCCGACCAGACTTGACAGAAAACACAAGCGTATTCTAAACTATTTATATGGGGGTGGAAAAAGAGGAGCAATCCTCTTTTTTCTATTGTGGACAAAAAAGTACTTGACAAGGTATTTACAACGCTTAACAATGTTAATGTATGGTAATAAATGTTAAAGGTCGTTAAGACCGAAAGGGGAAAAGTGAAGACATTAACACTAAAGGAAAAGAACAAGATCGCTTTATGTAAGCAGATCCAGGACGAGAAGATCGCCGAAATGGAGATCAAGGAGACCAAACGGCAGACGTTAATTATCGTCGGGTTTATGGTTCTCTATTTTGTAATGATCGCTTATAGCGTTTTAATGTTCCTACAAGCGACGGGAGATATGGTAAAATATGCCGTCAATGAGCAATGTGGGTACGAAAGGTATTTAATCGAGGAGAGATAAAATGGTAGAAGAACCCCTACCACAATGTTTAGGTTGTGGGAAGTTAAAAGAATGGGAAGAAATGGGGGAGATCAACCACGTAAAGATACAGGTTTGTAAAAATTGTTTAAATCAAATGGGGGATAAAAAAAATGACAAAAGAAGCGCTGGAATTAGCAAAAAAGATATCTATAAGCATATGGAAGACGTATGACGACACTTACGGCTACGCTTCAAAGAAGATAGCCAATTGTGAAGCCGAGGGTACGGATGATCCAGAAAGTATGCTGTTTTTTTGGCAACAGTTTGACGTCTTGAATCAAAACGAATTCGAGTTATTATTATTCAACGAGCCGGAGACTCCAGCCAAAAAAGAATTGAACGATTGGATCAAGAATTATCAGTTAGAAGTCGAAAGGGTTATGAATGAGCGATAGAAATTATGGCGATGAATACGCCGAACAGCAAGAGAGGTTTCAAGAGCAGGCGCTTTTAACCGAAGAAGAGATTGAGGAGTTAGAAGATCGTGGGGTTGATTTAGACGATCCCGTAGCAGTCCGAGATGAGCTAAGAATAATTGAGGACGAGCAATGGGACAAGCTGGACTAATTTTAGCGGCGATAATGATATTTTTAATCATAATGGGGAATTACTACCCACCGAGGAGATAAAATGGAGCGAGCAAAAGAAGCGGCGATTGATCTAATAAAGGCATATGTTTTGAGAGGAGACACGTACGAATCATTAAAGGCAGGATGTTTGGGGGCTTATTGTACTGATTATCACGCCTCAATCGGAGGGTATCACGAACAGAAGAAAATCAACAACGATAAGATCATAGTCGAGAAAGTAGACGGAAAAGAATGTTTTTACGTGTTTAGTCTAAAAGGAATTATGGAAGAGATATTACGGGACCAAGTACAGTTAAATTTATTCGGAGGTCAAGTATGAGCAATAGATTGAACCAGGAACGAGAGGCCGAATTACAACCAGTTAGGATGAAGAACTGCAAGGAAAAGTTAGAGAGTTTAGGTTTTGAGGTAATAAGCGACGGGGAAACAAAACTATCCTTTCAGTTTAAGGGGGATATTGTTTTCTTCTGGCCTTATTCTGGATGGCACACGGGGAAAAACATAAAAGATGGTCGAGGATTTAGTAAGTTATTAGCACAAATAGGGGGAAAAGATGAAACTGAAAAAACTATACGATAAAGTCGAGTGGTGTTTAAAGAATTACCCGGACACAAGGAATTCCGATATTAAGCTAACAATTAAGATCTGGGAGAACTTCGATCATCTGAACGAGAGATTACCCATAATGAATGTTACGGCTATGGAGAACCTATTATTAGATTCTGCTCGTGAGGACAATGTTAAGAGGATTAGGGCTACCATTCAAAACAAAGAAAGACGGTTGGTGCCGACTGATTGGAAAGTGGCACAGGCACGGGGGTTTAGGATCAAGGGAGAATGGGAAAAGTTTTTGGGATATGATCGTGATTCTCAAATAATACTGGCCGAGGGACGGGCATTAGATAAGGCATATGAGGAAAAGATAGCAGAGCCGGAAAAGGTGGATGAAAGACAGAAATTAGGGTTTGACTTGCCGTCAAGAATGTATTAATATAGTAATATATAGTAAAGAAAGTCAAAGGGTAATAATATGACAGATCAGAAAAAAGAATGGTTAACACCCCAGCAAGTAGTAGATTTAGGACTTGTTCCTTTCTCTTACCACGCCTTGTTAAGGAAGATTAAAGCTGGGAAAATCAAAGCATTAAAAGAAGAGGGTTTGTATTATCTCACTCGTGAGATGATCGACGAGTATTTGAATAAGAATATTAAGTAAAGTTTATTAGTTAAGTTGAAAGGAGCGCAAAAATGGCAGAAGAAAACGCCATCGTCGAGATCAAAAAGGAGGTTAACAAAGTTCTTTCTGATCCCGAAACACTAAAGTCTCTTGTGGACACGACTTTTAAAGGTCTTCAAGAGCAACACGTCAAAAGGGCAATAATGGAGGGGATGATGAGAGGGTTCTCGTTCAAGGACTTTCTCGAAAAGAACATCTATGCCGTTCCATTCGGAGGTGCTTATAGTTTAGTAACTTCGATTGATTATGCCCGAAAGGTTGGGATGAGGAGTGGGATAGTTGGAAAGTCCGCACCCTCATTTGAAGAGAAAGACGGTAAGATCGTCAGTTGTACCGTCACAGTAAAGAAGAAAGCAAGCGATTATATCGGGGACTATTCGGCGACTGTTTACTTTAATGAGTATTCAACAGGGAAGAACCTTTGGATATCCAAGCCAAGGACGATGATCGCAAAAGTGGCCGAAATGCACGCACTTAGAATGGCGTGTCCGGAAGAGCTATCACAAAGCTATATCGAGGAAGAATTTTCACAAGAAAGAAAACCCGTTGTAGTAATTGATATCACAGAGTCTCAAAAGAAACTGGAAGCAGTAAAGACGCTTGACGAATTGAAAACGGTTTGGTCGGCTTTACCAGCACAAGCAAAAAAGGAACTGGGAGGATTAAAGGATCAGCTAAAAGAAAAGTTTGAGAAACCAGCAGAACCAAAAGAAGAGAAAAAGGTCGAGAAAGTAGATGAGGAGAAAAAAGATGAAAGTAATTAAGTTCGAAAATGAGACAGAATGGCTTGAGGCACGAAGAGGCAAGATATCCGGGACCCGTTTAAAAGATCTGATTGTTAAGCGTGGTACTGGTAAGAAGATCGGTTATTACGAACTGATCGCAGAGCGTTTAGCAATTGCTCCCGATGGCGAAAATTGTATGGATCGAGGACATCGGCTTGAAGAAGAGGCTATCGAACTATTATCAAAAGAACTCGGGATAAAGTTCGAGGACGGATTAGAGATTTGGGTTAGAGAAGACAACGAGAGCATTATAATTAGCCCAGACGGCCACGCAGAGAAGCTAACGCTTGGAGCAGAGGCAAAATGTTTAGGATCAGCGAGGCACATTGAAGCACTTTTAACAAACAAGATACCGAATGAATACTGGGAACAAGTTTTGCAGTACTTCATTGTAAATGATAAATTAAAGGTACTTTATTTTGTCTTTTATGATCCAAGGATATTAGCAAAGCCGTTTTTCTTTTTTGAGGTCAAAAGAGAAGACGTACAAGCACAAGTTGACGAATACTTGGAACTGGAAAGAACAACACTTGCGGAGATTGACGAAATAGTACTAAGGCTAAGCGACTTTTAGGGGTAAAAATGAAAACAATCAAAGAAGAGTTAATTGATTTTCTGACACAAAAGGCTAAGACGCAAGACGTTAAGGCTGGGAGTTCTCTAAACTTTATGAGAATATTCCAGTTTGAATTAAAGCCGAAGTTTTGGCAGAAATGGGTCAAGGACCCGGAGACGGGAAAGATTAGGATCGCAAAGCTAAATGACTTCATAATTGATAATGAATACTGCACGATTACTTGGCTTGGCAGGAACCAGTATCAGATCATAGTTAAGAGGAACGCACCGATCTTTATTACTGAATCGGAAGTAGAAGATAATAATCTGAACATTAGTGTAACAGAGGTCGGGGATGGAAAAAGAAAATAAAGAAGAGCAACAGCGCACGGCACAGCAAAACAAAGCGCTTCATCTTTATTTTACATTCGTCGCAGAGGCACTAAACGACGCTGGATATGATATGAGGAAGAGCTTAGAGGTTCTTCAATCTGGCGTCGATGTGCCCTGGGAGACGAAGACGGTTAAAGAGTACTTGTGGAGGCCCGTACAAAAGGCACAGCTCGAGAAAACAAGCACTACGCAATTAACGACAAAAGAGATCGACAAAGTTTTTGATACTTTAAATAGATGTTTGGGGGAGAAGTTTGGGATAACAGTACCATTCCCGAGCATTGAATCTATTATGGACCGGTTACGTATGGAGGGTAAATAAAGCAATTTAATTGTGGATATGTTTGCGTTATTATTAATTAAAGGGTCAAGGGGAAAAGCAAATGAAATGGTTTAAGCACGATTCGGACGCGTCGGAAGATCCGAAGATTCAAAAACTTATATACAAGCACGGCCTGGAGGGTTACGGCTTATATTTTGTTACCCTCGAACTTATAGCGCGAGATATGGAAGACAACTTAGATAGGATCGGATATTTATCTGATGATTGGGATTTTGACTTTCTCGCCAATCGTTTCGGATTTAGTCCGGACAAGATACGGACAATGTATTCTACTATGAAAACGTTGGGGCTTTTTGATAGTAACTCTGATGTTATTTATTGTCCTAAAATAAAGAATAGATGTGATGAATATACGACGAAATTAATACGTTTTAGAGAGAAAACAAGCACAAAGTCCGGAGAGTGTCAGGAGCATGTCGGGACAAAATCCGATTTTGTCTCACAAGATAAGATAAGATTAGATAAGATTAGAATAGATAAGAATATAATAGGCAAAAAAAAATACGTTAAATTTCTTTTATCAGAAGAGGGATTAAAAGCATTTTACGACAAATTTCCTCAATACACCGAGAAGTCAGTTAGAAATGAGATAGAAAAAGCCGACAATTGGTTAAAAGCCAATGGCAAAAGGTACAAAGATTACTTTGCTTTTGGATGTAATTGGATTAAAAATGCCGAAAAGTATAACAATTTAGAGATAGCAAAGAAACCAGCGCAAGAGATTAAGCGTGAGGTAGAAGAAAGAGATCCTAAAAAATGGCGTGAAAATAGGGGGAGTTTTTTAAAAGACGAATTATTTTGTGAGCAGAATCCCGAGTTAAAGGCGAAGATTGAGGCAGAAATAAAAATGAACGACGAAGAGATTATGAAATACGAAGATATAAATATAATGACTTATATCCGAGCGCAACACAGATTAAAGGAGTTGGTATGATGGATCATCATTTTCAAGTCGTTGTTATGGATATAGACCATTTGCCTTTTTTGAACGAGGGGGTTATTAGGTTGGCAGATGAATTGGCCGGGAGGTTTATATTTGCCGTTATATCGAGCAGAAGTTATAAGCAGATTAAAGATGACTTTTCAAGCAAGTTGAATAATTTTCATTATATTATCGCTCAATCCGGGGCGGAGGTACGAACGCTCGGCAAGTTCCCGAGAAGAGAGAATAAGCTTGTTTATAGGATCAAGTTAGATCGTTTTCAGAAGAGGCTAATTAGAGAGATCGTAAAGTCTTGTGGACTTAATAAAAAGCTATTATCAGATATGGGCGGACAGATGACGTTTGACGTTGTAATTGATGATCCTAATTATCGGATCCGTAAGAAAATAGTTAAAAGGATAAAGCAAAATCCCGAATCAGGAGTATTTGATATTCATATGGACGGACCGACGGCCATTAACTTCTCACATAAAGGCATAACAAAGATATACGGGATAGAGTTTTTGAGAAACACGTTTGATTACGCACAGGAGAGGGTTCTATACATCGGGTCAGAAAAAGCATTGGCGAAAGTAGCAAAGATACTAAGGGGGAATAATGAGAGAGACGAGTAACTGTTTAGGGTGCGGATGTCTTATTTGTATGTTTATATTGCTTCTTGCGGTCGTTAACTTTATAATGGTTATAACGAGTTTAGTATGAGAACAGAATCAAAGAACAGTAAAATGATAGACTTTATAGCGCCTCTTCTGGCGATTGATGGATATGGACATTCAGCCCAAAATATTGTTATGGCTTTAGACAAATTGGGAGTGAATGTCCGTTTTGTTGCACACGATTGGATCGTAGACACGTTTTCAAAGCCACGGATTTTAGAATTAATACAGAAGCAGGGCGATACAGATACCGCTATTGTGTATCACTTACCGCCGACATTGAAACAATATCGAGATAAATACAAGAAATTAATTGCTTTTACGATGTGGGAAACGACTAAATTACCAGAAATGTGGGTGGCGTGTCTAAACGCATATTCCGATACGGTTTTAGTCCCGTCGGAGTTTTGTAAAAAGGTTTTTGAAGAGTCCGGGGTTGTAAAACCTATTTTTGTGGTACCTTTAGGAATAGACTTAGATCAATACAAATACTATGACCGGCCGAAAAGAGATGACTTTAGATTTCTAATTACTGGTAAAATGGATGATCGTAAAAACTGGCGAGCAGTTGTTAAGGCATTTATTCAAGAGTTTGACGAGCAAGACGTTAAATTAATTGTAAAAACTCGGGCGAATTCGGGTATTAAGATTGATGGGGATCCGAGGATCAAGATTATATCCGAAGACTACACGGGCGATCAGATGGCGGATCTGTATAACGATTGCGACTGCTTCGTTTATCCGTCTAAAGGAGAGGGTTACGGATTGCCTCCGAGAGAAGCGATGGCAACAGGACTTCCGGTTATAATGACCTCTTATGGGCCTTTAATTGAGAGAGTAGATCCGTTCACTTATTACCCTATTACGATTTCGGGGATGGAAGAAGTTGATTACCCGACTAAGAATTTAATCAGTTTGCAGAATGATGACCTGGGGCAATGGGCGGTTCCCGATTTCGAAGAGTTGAAAAAGATGATGAGAAGAGTATATAATAAAAGAGCCGAAGCAAAGATGATCGGGAAAACGGCGGCATTATCAATTAAGAGAAACGCTGACCCTAAAAATGGGGCGTTAGTTATCAAGAGGATAGTATGAAGATAAGCGTGAATATGATATTAGGTAACAGACCAGAACCTTATTTAGAGTATGCTTTAAAATCTGTCTTATGGGCTGATGAATTTATTATAGTGAACTCCGGAGATCACAAGAGCGACAATATCGAACGAGCCAAAAAGATTTTAAAAGACAAAGCTTTTGTAGTTATGGATTATTGTATCCTCGGCAAGGACTTCGATTTTGCCTCCGCAAGGAATATGGCACTTGAAGCTTCGACCGGGGATTTTATATTAAAGGTTGATGCAGATGAAGTTTATTATAACTCGTTCGAGAACACGGTTAGACATTTAGGATTTAACGCAGACATCTATCAAGTAGAATTTTATCATTTTATGTTAGATGTTTTTCACTATCAGTACATCGAAAAGAAACAGGTTTTATTTAAGAGGGATAAATTCCGTTGGTCCGGGAAGACTCACGAGATTTTAGAACCGATAGATATGGCAACGATTATGATTATAAAATTGCAGGATAAATTCTGTCACTTCGGATATGCTCAATCGCAGGAAAAGATTTTTGATAAATGGCAACAGTACGTCAATATCGAGGGACGGTCGGAATGGTATAAAGGACAGGATCCTAAACATATACTTGATGATCGGGCTTCTGTAAGCAAAGAGTTTGAGTATGAGTATCCCGAAGCAATAAGGGATGAGATTATAAATTTTCCGCACGTCATAAAAGGCGATGAAGTAAAAAGTCCAATGCCGAAAGTAGGAGTGATCGCCTTAACAGAGAACGACAATGTAAGCGTTGTCGAGCAAGTCAAAGAGATTGAAGATACGGCCGACGTTCCAGTTATGATACTGATTATAGCTAAGGACTGCTCGGGAGATTTTATATTAAAACTACAAGGCAGACACCCTATTTTCAGAATCGAGAACGTCACGAAAGCAGAAGCACTAAACGCAGGGATCAATCATATAATAAAAACAGATCCGGACGTAAGGTGGATTGGGATGGTAAGAAATGGAAGAATATCAATGGCTGTTGATTTACTGAATAAAGGAACGGCAATGGTCGGGATTTCGGGATACGGACAAGTTATATCGGTTGATCTGTTTGAGAAGATAGGATTGTATAAAAATGTCGATTGCTTTGCGACCGAGTTTTTAGATAGGGCGATTAAAAACAACTTTAAGGTCGAACAAATTTAAGGGGAAAAGATTTATGAAAGTACTAATTACCGGCGGAACCGGGACAATCGGGAAAAAGATAATCGAGAGATATTACAATGAATGGAATATCGCGGTCTTTTCAAGGGATGAGTATAAACAGGCAATCCTTAAAAAGAAATACCCGAAACTAAATATGATTATAGGAGATGTCAAAGACTATAAGTCAGTTGAGGACGCGCTTATGGGAATAGACGCAGTTATTCACACCGCCGCGATGAAAAGAGTTGAAGTGTGCGAACCGCAACCGATGGAAGCAGTTAAAACAAATATTCTGGGAACTGAAAATATAATCAGAGCCGCTAAAAAACTTGGAATTAAAAGATTGGTTTCAATATCGACAGATAAGGGAGTAGAGCCGGTTAATATGTACGGAATGACAAAGGCGATTCAAGAAAAGATAGTTATTAACAACGGATTTAATTGTGCACGGTACGGGAATGTTTTTGGATCAAGAGGATCAATCGTTGAACTATTTTATAAGCAGTCGCTTACTGGGAATAAACTAACGGTTACTGATCCTAATATGACGAGATTCTTTTTAACCACCGACGACGCTCTTAGTTTGATTATGAAAGCTTTTAACGAAGAAATGAAAGGTTATATTTATGTTAAGAAGTCGCCAGCTCTTACAATCGGGGCCTTGGCTAAATTCTTTAGTGATAACGTTGAGATTGTTGGAAAAGGCTTAGCCGAAAAACTGCACGAGTGCTTGATCTCAAGTGAGGAGACCACAAGAACGTTAGACGAAGGCGATTATATGATAATAACGCAAGAAACGATAAATGAATTTGGGAAAGCCTACACATCAGATTCAGAGAGAGTTTTAAGTAATGAAGAGGTAGAAAGGATGGTGGAGCAATGGAAATTGCAGTCACAGGAGCCACAGGGCGCTTAGGTAGCGTTTTATTTGAAAAACGGCCAGATCTTAAGCCATTGCTTTATGACTTAACCACGCCTTACTGGATGCACCCAGAAGTGTTTTTTAAGGGGGTTAGTACTGTTATTCACTGCGCCGCTTTCACGGACGTTTGCGCGGCCGAGGAGAATCCGTATAAAGCATATATGTTAAATATTGTCGGTACTTATAACCTTTATAGAAAGTGCAAAAAATACGGGATAAAATTAATCACAATATCAACGGATCATATTTTTGATGGCGAAAAGGGAAGTTACAGCGAAACGGACAAGCCAAATCCAATCGGAGTATACGCAGAAACTAAAAAGATAGCAGAGGATATAACCCTACTTGATGAAAATAACTTAGTGATAAGAACGTCCTTTATTAAGGGTTTCGATTTACCGAAAGCATTTAGCGATAAATACTTTAGTGGAGATACGGTCGATATAATAGCTGATGAAATTCTAAAGGCGGTTGATATGGATTTGACCGGAGTTTGGAACATTGCCACAGAGCGGAAAACAATTTATGACGTGGCTAATAAAATAAACCCAAAAGTCAGAAAAATGAAATTATCCGATAATCCTATAAATAAAGTTGGGTTGAGATATCTAAAAGACGTTTCGCTTGATATCTCAAAATGGAAGAAAAAGAAAGGGGAATTATGAAATTATCTATTGTACTACCGGCTCTCAACCATTGCGATGTAACGCACGAATGCTTGGACGCTATATTTAAGAATACGAAGAACGAGTTTGAATTGGTTTTGATTGATGACGGAAGCGACGACGAAACTACGGCAATTGAAATGCTTTACCCGATCGACACTCTGATTAGAAATAGAACGAACAGAGGATTTGCTCCGGCCGTTAACGAGGGAATACGTCAATCTCGAGGAGAATACATCTGTATTTTCAACAATGATATGATTGTCAAGAAAAACTGGGATCAGATCTTAATTAGTTATTTAGAGAAACCGGAAAAAGAAAAATACGGGATGGTCACCGGAACTTTGATAGAACCGAATATGATGAGCAAAGAAGACTTTAGGACATTAAAGCCAACAAAAAAGGGATGTAACCTTTGGGAAAAAGGTGGGCCTTGGATGTTCAAAAAAGAAGTTTTTAAATTTACCGGAATGTTCGACGAACAATTTGAATACGCCCAATATGAGGATACTGATTTTCTTTTGAGGATGGCTTATGCTGGGTATCAGCACGGTCGGGTTGATGAATGTTTGGTCTATCACTATTCTGCACTTACCCAGAACGGAGAATTAGCTAAAAGAGTCGGCACAGATTACAGACAAGCAAATAGAACCCGCTTTATTAAGAAATGGGGAACGGTTGATATTAGTTATCAAAAAGCATTCCAGGAAGAGCCACAATGTTAGAGTTACAAGATATCACAAGTGTTTTAAATATCGGGTCCGGGGTTTCATTCGAACCTCATAATGACTTTTGGAAAGAAATATTTAAAGCAAAGAATAAGATAGCTTTTGACTTGAACCGAGGGAAGCTTAAAAGTTGGATTGATACGGAATGGATCCCGATACAAGGGGACGCATCAAAATTGTTAGATATTTTCGTTGATCGGTCTTTTGATTTAGTTATTGCCACAGATTTAATCGAACATCTAAACAAGGAAGAGGGGTTAAAATTTATCGAAAATTTAGAGATCATAACGAAATCCGCTATCGTGATATTTACTCCAAATGGGTTTCTCGATACTGAAAAATATCAATCAGCGGACGTTCATAGCGATTTAGATGTTCATAAAAGCGGATGGACCGAAGAAGATTTTAAAAAGTTAGGGTTTCAAACAGAATTAGTCAAAGACTTACATAATTTCGGAGATGTAAAGTTTGATGGATTATGGGCGTGGAAAATATGCGAATAGCAATGGTTACAACTTGGAACGTGAAATGCGGAATATCAGAATATTCTCGTGATTTAGTTTACTCTTTGAGAGAGTTAGGGGTTGACGTAACAGTATTTTCAAAGAAAGACGAAAACGTTTATCCCGATGAGGATTTTGTCAAGCGTGTTACTTGGAACAATATTTATGATTTTTGCGCACACATTATAGATCGTGGTTTTGACGCAATTCATTTTCAAAATCAAGGTAGTTTCTGGTCTAAGGAATGGTTTGAGGGGGTTTTAAAGGTGCTAAAAGAGGCCGGGATAAGGACGATTATTACTTTTCACGATTCCGCAATATGGACGGATTTCGATTTTTCTAACATTGACGATATTATCGCCCACAGGGTTGAAATACTGGATAAGGTACCGCGAGGAGTTGTTACGGGACAGACTTGTTCGATTGTGCCGATGGGGGTTCTTTATTTACCGCCTAAAATATGTTCTTTCGGGATCGGGAGAAACGACAACGAAGCAGTAAGGACAGTTTGCGATAGTTTGGGGTACGTATACCACGTTATTAATCCGCAGTACAAATGGTTATCGCAGGGAGAATTGATTAAGACCATAAGGGAATATGACGCAGTTGTTTTGTGGTATGGGGAGGTTGGAATTATAGGATGTTCGGCAGGAGTGAGAATGGCGATTGCTTCGAGGAGACCTGTTTTTACTTCGGATGTTACGTGGTTTAAGGACGTAGACGATCATCTTATTAACAAATGCCAATCGTTAGAAGAGTTACAAGACGAGTTAAGGGGGTATTTTGATAATCACGTAGAAGAGTATTTAAAAAATAATGATTGGGATTTAGTCGCCACAGAACACAAGGAGATTTATGAGCAAAACAGATTATAAGCAGTTATGGCGAAGAGGCCAAAAAAAGATTAGGGAATTGGAGATCGAAAACAATAATTTTCGTACGATTATTAGGGAGATTCAAGACCAATCACAAAAGATAGTCAAGGACGCTAAAAAAGGTATGGGTAAAATGGATATTAAGGTGCTCGGACAATCCGAGGACGTGGAGGTAGTGAAATGAAATGTTTAGGATGTGATGTTAAGGGAAAACACTTTAAAAATAAACTTTGCCCGGATTGTGAAGAGGCAGGGATAACACAAGAAGATATAAGGATCAAGGTATTAGACGAGGCCGTAGACGCTTCATATAAGAAAATAGAGATATTTAAGCAGTTAATACAAGATCAAGAAGACAGGATCAAGGAGTTAAAAAAACGGCGCGATAAAGCGATTAAGGAAAGGGGTAAGAAATGAAAAAGGCACTCGTAACTGGGGCAGAGGGATTTGTCGGAAAACACTTGATGATCGAACTTATGAGAAATGGTTATCACGTTTTTGGGACCAGTAGAATACGACAGTCCGGTTATCTGAAAATGGATGTTACTAATTATGAAGAAGTAAGATCAGTTATCAACGAAACAAAACCAGATTATATTTTCCATTTGGCCGCCATTGCTTTTGTGCCGTCTTCGTGGCAGGACCCGCAACTTACATTTGAGGTTAACACAATAGGAGCATTAAATATTTTTAATGCCGTCAGATCAGTAGGAATAAACCCAGTTATTCAAATTGCTTGCTCTTCCGAAGAATACGGATTAGTACACGAAAATGAGGTACCGATTAAAGAAACAAATCCGTTAAGGCCGTTAAGCCCATATGCCGTCTCAAAAATAGCTATGGACTTTTTGGGATATCAATATTCTCAAAGCTACGGATTAAAAGTTATAAGGACGAGAGCGTTCAATCACTCGGGGCCGGGCAGGGGGGAAGTTTATATGACTTCCACGTTCGCAAAACAAATAGCTGAAATAGAACTTGGATTAAAAGAACCCGTTATAAAGGTTGGGGATTTAACATCAGTAAGGGATATTACAGACGTCAGAGATACCGTTAGAGCGTATAGATTACTCGTAGAAAAGGGAATACCAGGGGAAGTGTATAATATCGCAACCGGCAAAGGATACACGGCCCAGGAGATACTTGATATGTTGCTTTCGATGTCAAAGAAGAAAAGAATCAAAGTAGAGCAGGACCCTAAACGAATGAGACCGTCGGACGTGAAGATATTAATCGGAGACGCAAAGAAGACAAAAAAGGCTTGTGGTTGGTCGCCAAAATATGAGATTCGTGATACACTAAAAGCGTTGTTAGAGTTTTGGAGAAGCGAGTTAAAGGAGGACGGGAATGACTGAATTTGAAACAACAGTCAAGTCGAGATTGGAAGCAATACATATTCCAATCCGAAAGTGTAGGGATTGTGAGAAAGAGATTTTTTTCATCACAACGAAGTCCGGTAAGGGTCTCCCAATAACAATGGACTTAAAAGTTCATTTTGAGGACTGCCCGGGTGCCCAAAACTTCCGTAAGCCACGAGGCTAAAATATTGCTAACAAAGGAGACTTTATTAGTAACCTAATAAAAATTGCCATTGTCGCTATCGTACTGTTAGTACCGAACGTAGCGATGGAGGGTAACAAAGTCAACGAACAGCAAATTGTAGAAGCGATACAGAATGTCACGGAAAGAAAAGAAGAGATCAGGGAATTTCCGAAGCCGACGATAGAAAAGCCGACAGAAGCGCCGAAGCCAGTTTTAGTAGTGAAGAAACCCGTCACATTGGGGACGACTTCTTGTGATAAGGCAGTAAGACAAATATGGCCACAAAACTTGTGGTATGGAGCCGGGATCGTTTTAGATCACGAGAACCATAAAAGAGATCCAAGAGCCATTGGGGGACCGAACCCTAATGGCACTTTTGATTATGGATGTTTCCAAATCAACAAGGGATTACAG
>Ga0265297_10005377_pt1 | contig 19599 bp, 20 predicted proteins | sample Munlanlwell13791_FD_192502 | JGI IMG/M metagenome (GOLD analysis project Ga0265297, IMG submission 192502) | Leachate microbial communities from a municipal landfill in Southern Ontario, Canada - Leachate well 137-91 | ecosystem: Engineered > Solid waste > Landfill > Unclassified | place...
TACTACCCACACTTTGAAATAGTAACAATGAATTTTGGAATCGAAGGCGGAGCTGCGACTGGCAGCGAGCCTGGCCGGAGCAATCCGCCAGTAGGCGGATATGCGATGGCGATTCCAATACTACCCATTAAGTTAAATGTTGACTTAATTGATTGAGAGTGTATATTGAAAATAGTGAATTTGGAGGTTAAGATTTTGTCTATTCAAAGAATTGAGTATTTGAGCATAAAATATGCTCGAGGTGGAGATGTTCATGAAAGTGATCGTCGTTACTTGAAGGGCATGGGTTATCATTTTGGTTGGTCTTTACAAAGAAGGGTTGCTACCGTTAAGACAAGCGGTTATTATTGCAACCTGCTCTCTAATGTTTCAATTGTGAGTTATAGTTTATTCCGAATTTCTGGCATAATAACTAATGAATTATGCTGGGGAAAAGTTTATCCTATTGGTCGTTTATGGAAGATTAGGAAGAAAGTCGGAAAATTTTTCTTTATTATGGGTTGCTATTTTTGGAATGAGAAATTTTTTCGAAAGAAGAAATTGTAATTATTTTTTGATGTTCTTTGGAACATCTTTTATTTTTGAGATTGAGGTTGAGCTTCCTTTGAGATAGAGCGCTTTAGAGAATTAAAATTTTATGTTATAATATTTAATATAAGAAAAAAGATTTAATATGGATGTAAAAAGAATTAATAATTTAATAGAGTTTGGTTTGATAAGCTTAGGTTATTAGGCACATCATTGTTTGATGTGCCTATTTTTTTAAATTTTTAGTTTATAGAGTTGGTCGGCATAATCATAATTAAAAATTTAAGATATATGAAATACTATGTAGATATTAAAGTTCAGCCTAATGGTGATTACGAAGTCCATACAAGAGAGTGTACTCATTTACCTATACACGAGAATATAAAATATCTTGGGGAATTTCCGAATTGTAAAGAAGCTTTAAGAGAAGCAAAAAAATATTATCCGGAAGCAAATGGTTGTTATTATTGTTCAAGTGATTGCCATGATGATAATAGTAAAAAATTTTGATATTTGAGTTGGTTTGTGATAAATATGAATATGTATTAGATTCCTGTTTTCATCTCTAGGGGTGGCAGGCTGAAATGACAGCTGATTGAGAACATTTTATGAGATTCCAGCTTTCGCTGGAATGACAAAGGGGAGAAAAGATATGCGGGAGTAGCTTAGTTGGCTTGGATTCTTGAAAAGAAGACAAGGCCGGAAGTGTAGCTGATACTGAGGCTGTCTTGAGGATTTGCTAACAAGTAAATACCGAAAGAGAGCGTTTGTATTTTGTGAGGTGTGATGTTTCGGGAAAATAAAAAAGTATGCGGGAGTAGCTTAGTTGGTAGAGCGTTTGCTTCCCAAGCAAAAGATCGCGGGTTCGAGTCCCGTTTCCCGCTCCCTTAGGGACGAGAAGGCTTTTAGCTGGCTGAGATAAAAGCCAGTCTGAGACAACCTCAGCAGAGATTGGTGCGAAGTCGAATCTCGTCTTCCGCTCATTAAGAAATGTTATTATTTATATTTGTTTTATATTATTATGAGCAATAAATGGTTTAAAAAAATTTGGAATGTTTTTTATGATCATTGGAAGATATTTTTTGCATATTCTCTTCCATCAATTGGATTTCTTTTGCTTTCTTTCTGGGATAGGTTTAGGGAAGTTATGATGATTCCAATTCCTTTTTGGATACTTTTTATTTTTTTGTTGTTATTGGGATTTTCAATAATAGCTGTTATTGTATTATTTAGTAAAAATAAGAAGATTTTAGACGAGTCAAAAGTGTCTCTTAAAAAAACTATTTTGATTAATAATTTAATATACAGGAAGGATAATCCTATTGAGGCATTTTGTCCGGCTTGCTTTGAAAGAGATGGAGAATTCAAAAGAATGAAAAGGAATTTTAATTTGAGTGAGATGGAATATTATTATAGCTGTTTTGTTTGTGATCATATAGAAACCGTTCCTTTCGCAAATGAAAAAAATCCTAATAATGAGGATTTGAAAATATCGATTTAATTTATTTTTGGGCATGTGGCGAAATTGGCAGACGCGTACGTTTCAGGTGCGTATGGAGAAATCCATGTGAGTTCAAGTCTCACCATGCCCACAGAATGAAATTTAATGTTGATCGAGTGAGGCTTGAAGGCTTTTGGCTTCCGCCAGTTGGCGGATGAACCAAAAAGCCAGCCTGAGTCATTCGCCAGCTGGCGAATTAGTAAAAACTGATGCGAAGGAAAGTCTCACCATGCCCAATTTTACATTTTTGAGATATTTTGTGGTATGATGTTTTAAAGTAATTTTTAATTATAAATTCAATTTAAAAATATGAAAAATAAAGGATTTGCAATTCAATGGATTATTCTTATGGTAATAGCTGTTCTTCTAATAGGAATAGGCATTTATTTTATTTTTGTCAGACCAAGTAATAATGAACAACAAGAGAATAAGCCAACTCCGGTAAATAATGTACCTAGTGATAGTGAACCTATTGTACCTACTGGAACTACGGCGGGAGACATTACTTATACTATTGATACTAAACCGGTAAAGTTTGTGGAAGGGAAATCTGGCAGTTTTGTTGTTGGAATTTCAACTCAAGGAGATTTTAATCTGGATGGAGGAATTGATACGGCATCTATTCTAATTGATTCTCAAAACAATATGAAGTCATATTATATTTCGGTAGCGCTTAAAGATGGTGATAATTTGAAAGGGACAAATGCAATTCTTTTACCATCTGATCTAGAGCCAAAGAATGTGTCTGTAATAGATGATGTTATTATTGTTTCTTATGTCAAACGAAGCGATTCTGATCCTATCTATAATAGATTATCTAAGGTAAAAAGTAATGGTTATATCGTTGAAAATGGTGTTTTGAAAGAAGTTTCATCTGCTGTGGTTGCTGAAAAAGGATGCATTGCTTCTGGTGGAAAAGCTTCTACTCGTTTTTGTTGTTTATCATCAAACGATTTTCCTAATTTTTGTGTCATGGGTGCTTGCGGATGTTCTCCTACGAATAGCAAGCAAATAAAAGTATGTGAGTGCGAAAAAAGCAAATGTTTCAATGGTAATGAATGTGTAGTAAGATAGTATTTCAGGGTTTTTGAATTATGACAGTAAAAACAATGTAAAAAGGTAATGTTGACTTTTAGAGAGTTAGTTGATAATCTTTGTGTATTGATATCTTTAAATTGAGCATTAATATGCTCTTTTTTATTGAGGATTATAATTGATGAATATTTATAGAAAATGAATTTTAAAATTTTGCAAGATAAGTTAATGAATATATTAAGGAATAAATACTTTTTGGGAGGAACTATACTTTTGGTAGTTGTTTTATTAACAGTAATCCTGTTTTTTAAGAATAATATCTTGATGAATCTGGCTAGTATTACTAAGAATCCATCTTTTTGTGACAATATTGAAGACTCCATATATAGAGATACTTGTTATTTTAATTTTGCTCTACATGAAGAAAATTCCTTTGTTTGCGATAAAATGGAAAAAGATTTGGTTAAGAATCTTTGTCGTGCTATTGCGAAAAGAGATGCTATCCTTTGCGGCCAAGTGGATCAATTAGAAGCTAGAGATGCTTGTTATTTAAATATTAATAGATTCAAGCCAGATATTTCAATCTGTCCGAGAATTGAAAATGAAACTGACAAAGATGATTGTTTTTCTTTTATAGCGAAAAATAAAAATGATATCGTGATTTGTGAAAATATTAAAAACGATAAAACCAAAGAAAATTGCAAAGACAATATAAATGAGTAAGAAAAAGACGCTTGAAAGCGTTTTTTAATTATTTTATGTTATAATAGATATAATCTTAATTGAATCTTATGAAAAAATTTATTTTTCCTTTTATATTAATCATTTTATTTTTTTTAGTATTAATTTTTTTCTATTATAAAGAAGCTGAAGTTAATAATTTTGAAGAATGTTTAAAAGTATCAGGAATTGTAATGGAATCGTATCCAAGACAATGTAAAACTTTTGACGGAAAAGCCTATGTTGAAGTTATTAAGGAAGCGGAAGAAAATTCTTTAATTGAAGTTGATTATCCTCTTTCGGGAACATTTATCGAATCTCCTTTGATTATAAAAGGAAGGGCAAGAGGTAGCTGGTTCTTTGAGGCATCTTTTCCAATTGAATTAGTGGATAAAAATAATAATATAATTGCTACGGGGGCGGGTATGGCTACCGCTAATTCCTTAACTGAAGATTTTGTTCCTTTTGAGGCAAAATTAGAATTTAGCAATTTGGAAAAAAAAGAAGGATTTTTAATTTTAAAAAATGATAATCCTTCTGGATTGCCTGAGAATGAAAAACAAATAAAAATCCCTGTTATTATTAATGCGAATCAAAATTTCATAAAAGTAAAAGTTTATTTTGCTAATGATAATCTTGATAAAGATGTTACTTGCAGTAGGGTTTTTCCTGTAGAAAGAGATGTTGAAAAAACTGAAGCAATAGCAAGGACTGCATTAGAAGAACTTTTTAAGGGGGTCAATGAAAAAGAAGAAGCTAGTAACTATCGTACTGCCTTGAATCTTGGAGTTAAAATCAATAAATTGACAATTGTAGATGGAGTTGCGAAGGTAGACCTTAGCGAGGAATTGGATAAGTCTGTTGGAGGGTCATGCAGAGTGTCGCTTATTAGGAAACAGATAGAAGAAACTTTAAAACAGTTTTCAAATGTAAAAAGTGTTATAATCTCTATTAATGGAGATTCAAAATATATTTTGCAACCATAAATTAATAACTTAATAATAAATAGAATAATATGGAATATATAAAAAAAGAAATTGGAAAAATTAAATTAGTTGGAATGGGGATTGATACTTCTACTCAAAACGCTCCTGGCGATTGTCCTCCGCTTTGGCAAAGTTTTATGTCTAAAATTTCTGAAATTGAAAATGTAATCGAAAATAAAACTTATGGAGTTTCTTTTACAATTAGCCAAGCAGAATGCACATTTAGGTATATTGCTGGTATTGAGGTAAGTGAATTTGGAAACATAAAGGAAGGATTCGAAGTTAAAGAAATTCCTGCTTCTACATATTTAATTTTTACTCATAAAGGGAAATTGAATACACTAGGAGAAACTTATTCGGAAATTATGAAAGAGATTGAAAATGCTGGATATAAGCAAGAGGAAACATTTTGGATTGAATGTTATGATGAAAGATGGAAAAGTGATAGTGATGATGCGGTTTTTGAAATTTGGGTACCGATTAAATAAATTTTGAAGAAAGTTAATTAATAAATTAAAAATAAATAAAAATATGTTTGAATTTTCATCGGTGATAATAGGTTTGATAATTTTAATTATTTTATTGTTTGCTAGTTTGCGTGTTATTAAAGAATACGAAAGAGCTGTTATTTTCTTTTTAGGAAAATATACTGGTGTTAAGGGGCCTGGCTTGATAATCTTGATTCCTATTTTCCAGAGAATGGAAAGAGTTAATTTGCGAACTGTGACAATGGCTATTCCTTCTCAGAAAATAATTACTAAGGATAATGTTTCGATTGATATTGCAGCCGTTGCTTATTATCATGTTGTTGATTCATCTAAGGCAATAATTGCTATTGAGGATGTATTTTCGGCTGTTAATCAGATTAGTCAGACTACTGTTAGGAATGTTGTTGGACAGTTTATGCTTGATCAATTATTGTCCCAGACTTCTGAGATTAATAATCAGATTAAAGCTGTAATTGATAGCCATACTGAGCCATGGGGCGTACAAGTAACAGCTGTTGAAATAAAAGATATTTTCTTGCCAGAAAATATGCAAAGGGCAATGGCTAAAGAAGCTGAAGCAGAAAGAGAAAGAAGGGCAAAAATAGTTGCTGCTGAGGGAGAATTTCAGGCTGCTGAGAAGTTGGGTCAAGCTGCTGATTTGATGGCAAGTCATCCAGTTGCATTACAACTTCGAACATTGCAAACAATGGCTGAAATAAGCGTTGAAAAGAATTCGACAATTATTTTTCCAGCACAATTTATGACGACCGTAAAAGAAGCTATTGCGACTATAAAATCTGACGGAAAACTATTATAATTTACTTATTATTTCTTTACCTCTTGAAATTATTAAATTTTCTGATATTATGCATTGTATATGGAAAAAGAATGTTCAATTTGTGGCAAATCCTCTTTTATGGGAAGACAGTTCAAGAAATTAATTTCTAGATATAATCCAAGTCCAAAAAAGAGAAAATATCCTAATTTACAATGGTTAACAGTTCCTGTTGATACTAGTAAAAAGAAGTATGTTGAATTTGCCGGTAAAAGAGTAATTGCTTGCGCAAAATGCATTAAAGCCTTATCTAAATAAGGCTTTAGTGTTTTTTTGGGGGTAATTTTCGGGCTGTCGTATAACGGAATTATTTGCGCATGGGGTGCGTAAGACCTGGGTTCAATTCCCAGCAGCCCGACCAATAGAAAAATACCCTTTGGGTATTTTTTGTTGGTCGGGCTTGTTTCGCCGGGAATTGAAGGGGAGGCTTGGCTGAAGCCGAGCCAGGTTTTTGAAAATTTTACTAAAATTTTTAAAAAAATTCCCAGCAGCCCGACACTATCTTTGATAGTGATGGGTATGAGGTCAGACCTCATTTGGAGTTCCAACCTCATGGCTAGCAAATTCTTCTTTTGTGAGGTGACTTGCTTCATTTTGTGGAATTTTTATGATATAAGTTAGATATATAACAAAAATTTATGATTGAAATAACTTTTATATTAGGATTAGTCATTTTACTTTTCTCGGTCGTGATCCATGAGGTTGCTCATGGGAGTATTGCTTATAGTCTTGGGGATGAAACAGCTAAAAATGAAGGAAGATTAAGTTTGAATCCATTAGTTCATCTGGATCTTTTTGGTTCAATACTTATTCCATTGGTTTTGGCATTAAGTTCTTCTCCTATTTTTTTTGGCTGGGCAAAACCTGTTCCAGTTAATTTTTTAAATTTGAAAGATAAATGGGGAGAATTAAAAGTTGCTATTGCCGGACCAGTCGTAAATCTTTTTCTTGCTTTGATATTTTGTATTTTTATACGATTTTCTTTATTCCCTGAATTGTCTTCTATTTTTTCGACAATAGCCATTATAAATATAGGATTAGCATTATTTAATCTGATTCCAATTTTTCCGCTTGATGGTTCCCATATCCTAATCAATTTGTTGCCAGATTCTTTTATCGAATTCAAGAAGTTTATGATAAATTATGGAACTTATATCCTCATATTTGTTTTATTTTTTTATCCTGGAACTGGCTGGCTTAGTAATGTAATAGAAGTTGTATTCAGATTTTTAGTAGGAACGTAAATCCTTTCAGATATACATTAATTGTTGTTTCGTCAGATAATTTGTTGGCAAAAAAAGTAGTTACTCAAAATGAATATAGAGAGATAGAAATATTTTCTTAATTAGAATGAGATAGCTTTCGTTTTTTTATAGGAGATTGTATGATTTTTATTTTGGTATATAATAAAAGTACAATAATAATTATAAATAATAAATAAAAATGAACGAAATTAATTCGAAAATTGTAGAATATACATTAGTTATTTTAATTGGGTTGATTATTAGCTATGTTGTTTTTGTGCAAGTAGAAAATGGCAAGAATAAACTTGATCAGTTTGATCAAAGAATTAGTGATATCGAACAAAAAATTGAAGGTCTGAAAATTGATATGCTTGCCAAAGATTTGAAGATAAAGAAATTAGATGAACAGCTTAATCCTAAGCCGGCTGAAACGGCAACAGATGAAAAATCTTCTGATGTTGAAAAAGAAAAAACTGATACAACAAAACCTGAATAGTTAGAAGAAATTAAGTGAAAAAAATTAAACAGGGTATCTCCCTGTTTTTGATTATAAAAAAAGATAATTTTTTGTCCTGTATTGCTATAATAGGAAAAAGCTATAAATTAAGCCGATTTTTAAAACGGCTTTTTAAACTATTGACAAATATTATTTAATATAACATAAGGTAATTAACCTGACTTATTTAGTTAGGAGGGAGAAAGGCGTATGAAAAGAATTGTAATTTTACTTGTTGTTGCTCTTGTTATGGTTACTACCGTTTCTGCTTTAACGGTAGTACCTTCTACCAGCCATCCGGTATCTACTTTTGATGGACTTTCGTACATCGGGAATAATGTCGGAATCGTTCGTAATATGAACGGAATGCCTCCCGGCTTTGGGATCGGACAAAAAGTTCATGTGTTTGATTCTTTATCGTGTGCGGTGGATTCACTCAAGGGTGGCGAAGTGGATTTCCTCCTGTTGCCATAGGGGGAACAAATTTTATGCTGATTTTTTAAAATCAGCTATTTTTTTATAAAATTTTTTGAAAATTTGACGATTATTAATTTTTATATTATTATACGTTTGCCCAAATATTATGGGTTTGTACTTTGGAGGAAAAATGAAGAAAATTTTTTGGTTTTTATTGCTAATGTGTATGGTTGTTCCATACGTGTCAGCCGAGAATGGTGTAGTGATTGCGTCGGGGCATCCTGATTGGGCTCCAGCAATGTATCGAGCTAACGATAAAATCGTCGGGATTGCTCCTGAGATGGTCACGAAAATATTCAGTAAGTTGGAACTGAAGGTCGAGAGCCGTTATGCGGGTTCTTGGGCTGATGTTCAGGAGCTTGGAAAAAGAGGCGAAATTGATGTTATCGTTGCTGCCTATAAGACCGAGGAGCGGCAGAAGTACTTTGAGTACTCTGATGCCTATTTGAACGATAATATCTCGTTGTTCTCGAAGCAGAATATATTCTATAAAAATCCTCAATCGTTAGAGGGTTACAATATTGCTGTTTCTCGAGGAGACAGTTATGGTCAATATATTGATAATTTTCTAAAATCAAATAGAAGTATTATTACTGTCTATGACGAGCCAAAAGTGGCAATGTTTTCTGTGTCCAGTGGTAGAAGTGATTTGTTTTTATATTCTACCAGTTCTGGCGAAAAGATAATAAAGGGAGCTATGGGATTTGAAAATATAAAAAGCGAAGTGGTTGGAAATATGCCTTTTTATATATTAATTTCCAAAAAGTCCCGATATGCGTCTTTGATGCCGCAGGTGAACAAGATAATTGAAGAACTAAAAAGTAAAGGAGAAATCCCTACTTAATACTGGCCTAATAAACCAGTTTTTCTTTTTTTTAAAATAATTTTTTGGGATTGTCAGATAAGCTTAGCTGTGGTATTTTTAAATTAATGGAAATTCCTTTTTACATATATATATTGAGAAAAATAGCATTTGGCGTAACTGTTGGTTTTGGTATTTATTATTTTTTTCTTTATGGGAGACCATTTGTGGAAAAATTGACAGGAATGAAATTTATTGATGATGTTTGGTTTTGGTATGTTATTGCTGGGGCGGTTGTTTTAGGATTGTTAGCATTTTTAATTATTTAAGACATATGAAATATAATCCGAAAGAAATTGAACAAAAATGGCAAAAATATTGGGAGAAAAATAAAATTAATAAGACCAATGATTTTTCTTCTAAAGAGAAATACTATTGCTTAGATATGTTTCCATATCCATCTGGAGTGGGATTGCATGTTGGGCATTTTAAAGGTTATGTAGCTACCGATATAGTTGCTCGTACGAAGCGAATGCAGGGTTTTGAGGTTTTGCATCCAATGGGTTGGGATGCTTTTGGTTTGCCTGCTGAGAATTTTGCTATCAAGACTGGAATACATCCGGAAATAACTACTGAAAAAAATATTGCAAATATAAAACAGCAAATGAAGATTGCTGGACTTAGCTATGATTGGGATAGAGAAATAAATACAACCGATAAAGATTATTATAAATGGACCCAATGGATATTTTTGAAATTATATGAAAAGGGATTAGCTTATAAGAAATTATTGCCAATAAATTGGTGTCCATCTTGTAAGACTGGTTTAGCTAACGAAGAAGTTGTAGATGGAAAATGCGAGAGGTGCGGTGCTGAAACGACTAAAAAGGATATTGAACAATGGATTCTTCGTATAACTGCGTATGCCGATAGATTGCTTGAAGATTTGGATGATCTTGATTGGCCAGATAAAATCAAGGAGATGCAAAAGAATTGGATCGGTAGGAGCGAAGGATGGGAGATTGATTTTGGGATTGAAGATACTGGAAAAATAATAACGGTATTTACAACTAGAGCCGATACTTTATTTGGTTGTACTTATGTCGTGCTTGCTCCTGAAAGTAATCTAATTCAAGAGTTAAAAAGAAAAATTTCTAACTTTGATGAGGTTGTTAGTTATATTGAAAAAGCGAGAAATAAAAGCGATCTTGAAAGGGTGAGTGAAGTAAAAGAAAAAAGCGGAGTTGAGTTAAAGGGATTAAAAGCAATAAACCCAATAAATGGAAAAGATGTAAGTGTTTTTGTTGCCGACTATGTGCTTGCAAGTTATGGGACTGGAGCAGTAATGGCAGTACCGGCTCATGATGAGAGAGATTTTGAATTTGCAATAAAATATAATTTGCCGATTATTGAGGTTATAAAATCTAAAGATGGAAAATCTGATGTTTCAAAATCGGCTTTTGTTTATGATGGATTTTTGATAAATTCGGATAATTTTTCTGATATGGATTCGGAAAGCGCTAGAAAGGCTATTGGGGAAAATTTAAAAGAAGAAGGGTTTGGCCGAGAGAAAGTAAATTATAAGCTTCATGATTGGCCATTTTCCCGTCAGAGATATTGGGGCGAACCGATTCCTATTATTCATTGTAGCCAATGCGGAATAGTACCCCTTGAAGAAAAGGATTTACCTTTAACTTTACCGTATATTGAAAAATACGAACCAACTGGTACGGGGGAGTCTCCTTTGGCTGCAATTGTAGATTGGGTAAATGTAAAATGTCCAAGATGCGGAGGATTAGCAAAAAGAGAAACAAACACAATGCCTCAATGGGCTGGAAGCTGTTGGTATTATCTAAGATATTTGGATAACAAAAATGATAAAGTTTTTGTAGATAGTGAGAAAGAAAAAAAATGGATGCCTGTGGACTTATATGTGGGTGGCGCAGAACATGCTGTATTGCATTTATTATATTCTCGATTCTGGCATAAATTTTTGTTTGATATTGGAGTTGTTTCTACAAAAGAACCTTTTCAAAAATTGAGAAATATAGGACTTGTACTTGCTTATGATGGACAGAAGATGTCTAAATCTAAAGGGAATGTAATATCTCCTGATAGTGTGATTGAAGAATATGGAGCTGATACGCTTAGAGTTTATGAAATGTTTATGGGACCATTTGATCAAGCGATTGGGTGGAATGAGCAAGGACTTAAAGGGGTAAATAGATTTTTGAATAGGGCATGGGATTGTGTAATAGAATCAAAGAGTATCAGTCAGAGCTCAGAAGTAGTTATTTCGGAAACAAATAAATTAATTAAAAAGGTTTCGGAAGATTTGGAGAAAATGAAATTTAATACTCCTGTCGCTTTTTTTATGGAATATGTGAATTTTATTTCTGAAAGTAAGGACGAATTTGGAAAAGATTGTGCCAGTATATTTTTAAAATTATTATTTCCGTTTGTGCCGCATATCAGTGAAGAATTATGGAATATTCTTGGAAATAAAGAATTAGTTTCTGAACAGTCATGGCCAGTACAAGATGAATCACTTATAAAGCAAGAAAAAGTTGTTTTGGTTGTTCAGGTAAATGGGAAAGTAAGAGGTAAAATAGAATTTGAAAATAATATAAATCAAGAGGAGGCAGAAGAAGCTGCGCACAATAATGAAACGATTAAGAAATGGATTGAAGGAAAAGAAGTGAAGAAAGTTATTTTTGTAAAAGGAAAATTGATAAATATTGTTTTAGGTTAATAGTTTAGATTCCAACTTTCACTTTTCAAAGGCGAGTAAATCCTTCAAAGGCGGATAATTGGAATGGAAAAAAGGAATAAAAAATTAATAGACAAAGGTGTAGAATGGTAGTGAAATAGATTGCTTCGTCATTCGCTTTGCGAACGTCTCGCAATGACAAGTAGGTAGAATGACATAAATAGATAAATTTTCAAAAATATGTGTGGTATTGTTGGCTATATCGGTAAAAATTCTGCATTACCAATTCTTTTTTCTGGACTTGAGAGATTGGAGTATAGAGGCTATGACTCGTTTGGTTTTTGTGTACTAGATAATGAGAGGATTGATTTTTTATGCAAAGAAAAAGGGAAGATATCTGATCAGTGTCATATTAAAGCTTCAAAGAGTGTTGGTGGGGTTGGAATTGCACACACTAGGTGGGCGACAACTGGACTTGTAACAAAGGAAAATGCTCATCCTCATTTTGACTGCAAGCAAGAAATATTTGTTGTGCATAATGGGATTATTGAAAACTATAAGGAATTAAAGGAGAGACTTTTGACTGAGGGGCACAAATTTAATTCGGAAACTGATACCGAAGTTTTAGCGCATTTGATCGAAAAATATTTTGATGGAGTTCTTGAAGATGCTGTGAAAAAGGCACTGAGGGAGGTAAGAGGTACTTATGGACTTGCTGTAATATCTCCAAAAGATCCTAATAAAATAGTAGTTGCAAGAATGTCGTCTCCTTTACTGATAGGAATAAACGGAAATGAATTTATAGTGGCTTCTGATCCTTCGGCAATAATCATGAGGACTAGACAAATTATCCATCTTGATGATAATGAAGTCGCAGTTTTAACTCCTGATAATTTTGTAATCTCGAAACAGGAAAAAGAAAGTGATTCTTGGAAAATTTCGGATAAAAAAATCGAAACAATAGAGTGGGATATAGAGGAAGCAGAAAAAGGAGGGTATAAACATTTTATGTTGAAAGAGATAATGCAGGAACCGGCAACAATAGAAGATGCTATTCGTGGACGATTGTATTTTGAAAAAGGAAATGTAAAATTGGGAGGATTAGAAAATGTCGAAGATAGATTGAGAGAAATAAACAACATAGTTTTGATCGGATGCGGAACTGCATATTATGCAACTAAAGTTGCAGAGTATATGTTTGAAGAATATGCTGGAATATCGACCGAACCAGATATAGGCTCGGAGTTTAGATATAGAAAATCCTCATTTAATAAGAATACAGCGGGAATATTTGTTTCACAATCGGGGGAAACTGCTGATACTTTGGCAGCACTTCGGGAGATGAAAGAAAAGGGATTGTTGACTATAGGGGTAACGAATGTGGTTGGATCTAATCAGGCACGAGAAACAGATGCCGGAGTTTATACTAGATCGGGACCAGAGATTGCTGTTGCATCGACGAAAGCGTTTATCGGACAATTAACAACTTTGGCATTAATTACGGTTTATTTAGGGAGACAGAGAGAAATGGCACTTGTAATGGGAAACAGAATAATTGATGAGATTTCTAAATTACCCGAATTGGCTCAGGAAATATTAGATCAAAAAGAATCTATAAAAAAAATTGCCGAAAAGTATGTAAACTATAAGGATTTTTGGTTTATTGGAAGAAAATATAATTATCCAATCGCTCTTGAAGGAGCTTTGAAGCTGAAAGAGATTTCTTATGTGCATGCCGAGGGTACGGCGGGGGGCGAATTAAAGCATGGACCACTTGCCTTGATCGATGAAAATTGTCCGACGATTGCCATTTGTCCAAGCGATTCGGTGTACGAAAAGATGATTTCTAATATTGAAGAAGTAAAAGCTAGGAATGGAAAAGTGATTGCTATTGCAACAAAGGGGAATGACGAGATTAAAAAAATTGTTGATGATGTGATATATATTCCAAAAACTTTGGAGATGCTGACCCCAATACTATCGGTCATTCCTTTGCATTTGTTTTCTTATTATTTTGCTGATGCTTTGGGGCGAGATATTGATAAGCCAAAGAATTTAGCGAAAAGTGTAACAGTTGAATAAAAAACTAAAACGCGCATTTTTAGTGAGAGTTTTTGAGTATAAAAAAAAGAGGTTTTCTACATTTACTTTGTGTAAAAACCTCATCATAAAAATATTCTTTTTAGAAAAACTTGCAAAAAATTTTTAATTTTACTTGAATTTCTTTTTAATTCTCGTTCGTGGGCAATCTTTCTTCGACGATAGATATTATCTAAATATCGTCTTTGTTCGCTTATGCGCATAACCGACATTGCCTCTTGGTCTATGTTCAATGATGAATCAAATTCGTTTTTTCGAATCCACAAATTGACCCAGAACATTTTTATACCACAATTCCAAGTTTTTAATTTTTGGAATTTGAGATAGTACCTAAAATCGGAATAATTTTTTTTTGCCATTTTAAATTTACCGAATATTTTTTGCCATAAAAAAATTGACTTGTCAATGTTTTTGTAAAAATGTTTTGAATAAAAATAATAAATAAGAGGTGAAAATAACAACAAGAAGACTTGATTTAATTGTATTTTTAGTGTAATGTTTATGCATTGAAGTAGAAAATCGTATTCTAAATAATTTGTCCGTGGCTACTGGCAAAAAATATTGTCAGTTATTATTTAGTTATTTGACATTTTACTCTTTATTTGATATTTTAATTGCATTAAGAATCTTAATTTTTTGACTATAGATTGTTTCGTCGCTTCGCTTCTTGCAATGACAAGAAAGGGACGGTTAATAGATAGTACGAAGATATAAGTAGTACGAAGATATAAGAGATTTGAGTTTGATATTTAATTATGCCAACAATTCATCAATTAATTAAAAAAAATAGAAAACCATTAAAGAAGAGAATCAAATCTCCTGCTTTAGGTTTTGGATTTAATCCTATCTTGAACAGGCCAAAAAAATATTCTTCTTCATTCAAGAAGGGTGTTTGTTTGAAAGTTTTTACTACTACTCCTACAAAACCTAACTCGGCCTTAAGAAAAGTTGCTAGAGTAAAATTGGGAAATGGAATGGAGGTTACCGCTTATATTCCTGGAGAAGGACATAATCTTCAAGAGCACTCGATAGTAATGATTAGAGGTGGAAGAGTAAAAGATTTGCCTGGTGTAAGATATCACATTATCAGGGGTACTTACGATTGTGCTGGAGTGCAAGGACGAAAGAAGGAAAGAAGTAAGTATGGCGCTAAGAAACCAAAAAAATAAAAAAATATGGCAGGTTATAAATTCAAAAGAAAAATAATCAATCCAGATTTAGTTTATAATGATATAATAGTTGCTAAATTCATCAATCAGATAATGATGAACGGAAAAAAGACTATTGCCCAGAAGATAGTATATGGAGCATTCGATATTATCAAAGAAAAAACTAGTCAGGAACCTTTAGATGTATTCCGGACAGCTATTCAGAATGTTTCCCCCATCTTAGAGGTAAAACCGAAAAGAGTCGGAGGAGCCACTTATCAGGTTCCGATGGAAGTAAAGGGGAATAGGAGGTTAAGCTTGGCGATGAAATGGATGATTGCCACCTCACGAGCCAAAAAGGGAAGATCGATGAGAGAAAAATTGGCGGAAGAGTTGATCGAAGCATCTAAAAATTCAGGCGCTTCTGTAAGAAAGAAGGAAAATGTCCATAAGATGGCTGAGGCCAATAGGGCATTTGCTCATTTTGCCTGGTAATCAGAAACAAGCAAGACCTATTTTATTAAGTTAAAATAGGTTTTGTACTATCTATAGATTCCTTTTTTAAGAGGATGGCAATTAGAGACTTACCTTTACGAGAATGACCCCCCTTTGCTAAAACTACGGGACGAGTAAAGTAAAAATAAAATAAATATTTATAAGTAAAAATCATTAATTTTAAATTGTATGCCTAGACAATACCCAATTGAAAAATATAGGAATATCGGTATTATTGCCCATATTGATGCGGGAAAAACAACAACCAGCGAAAGAGTACTTTTTTATACTGGCGTTTCTCATAAGATAGGTGAGGTACATGAAGGTGCCGCTACTATGGACTGGATGGAACAAGAAAGAGAAAGAGGTATTACTATTACTTCTGCTGCAACTACTTGTTTTTGGTGCCCTGGTGATTACCTTAAAAAAGAAAGAAAGGATGAGTATCGTTTAAATTTGATAGATACTCCTGGACATATTGATTTTACTGCTGAAGTACAAAGAAGTTTGAGAGTTCTTGATGGAGCTGTAGTGGTATTTGATGGTGTAGCTGGCGTAGAGGCTCAATCTGAAACTGTTTGGAGACAAGCTGATAAATATGAAGTTCCAAGAATTTGTTTTATAAATAAGCTTGATCGTTTGGGTGCATCATTTGAAAAAAGCCTTAATTCTATTTGGACTAAGCTGACTAAAAATGCCATTGCTTTACAAATGCCGATTGGAGAAGAAGCAAATTTTGAATCAATTATTGATTTAATTGAAATGAAACATGTTACTTTTGAAGGTGAGATGGGAAAGGATGTCATAAAATCTGAAATACCTGCTGATTTATTGGAGGAAGCTAAAAAATGGAGAAGCAAGATGCTTGAAAAGATTGTAGCTGAAGATGAAGATTTAATGAATAAATATCTTGAAGGAAAGGAAGTTACTATTGAAGAAATAAGAAAAACTTTGAGAAAAGCTACCATTGATTCCAAATTGACTCCTGTATTTTGCGGGTCATCGCTTAAGAATAAAGGGGTACAATTAGTTCTTGATGGCGTTGCTTATTATTTGCCAAGTCCATTAGATGTTCCTCCAATGCATGGGGTTGATCCTGAAAATGAAGAAATAAAAATAGAAAGACATCCTGACGATAATGAACCTTTTTGTGCTTTGGCATTTAAAGTGGCAACTGATCCTTTTGTAGGAACATTGACTTATATCAGAGCTTATTCTGGTAAATTCAATAGAGGTGGTTATTTATACAATACTATTACTGGAGAAAAAGAAAGAATTGGCAGAATACTTCGAATGCACTCGAACGAGAGAGAGGAGGTAGAAGAGGTTTATGCTGGTGATATAGTTGCATTAGTAGGATTGAAAAATACTACTACTGGGCACACTCTTTGCGAAGAAAAAGGACAGAAAATCGTTCTCGAAAAAATTACTTTCCCTGAACCAGTTATTTCGATTGAAGTCGAACCAAAGGTAAAAGGAGATCAAGAAAAAATGGCAGTAGGGCTCCGAAAACTTCAGGATGAAGATCCAACATTCAGAATGGAAACTAGTGAGAATGGAGAAACAATTTTATCTGGTATGGGAGAATTACATTTAGATATTATTGTTGATCGTTTGAAAAGAGAATTCAATGTTGAGACAAATGTCGGAAAACCGCAGGTTTCTTATAAGGAAACTATTGCTACTAATTCTTCTGCTGAAGCTAAATATGTAAAACAGAGCGGCGGCCGTGGACAGTACGGACATGTAAAGATAAAAATGGAGCCAAGAGAAAGAGGAGAAGGATTTTTATTCATTAATGATATTAAAGGAGGTACAATTCCAAGAGAATATATTCCAGCTGTTGAAAAAGGTATCAAAGAAGCAATTGATAAGGGTGTGGTAGCTGGATACCCAATGATTGATGTACAAGTAAGTCTTTATGATGGATCTTTTCATGAAGTTGATTCTTCTGAAATTGCCTTTAAGATTGCAGCTGCAATGGCATTTCAGGATGGTGCGAGAAAAGCGGGCGCTTATATACTTGAGCCTATTTCAAAGCTTGAAGTGGTAGTTCCTGCAAATTATTTAGGAGATGTTATTGGAGATATTTCGTCAAGAAGAGGACAGATTGAAGAGACAAAAGATAGAAATGACCTTAAAGTAATTGAAGCTAAAGTACCATTATCTGAAATGTTCGGATATGCTACAAGCTTACGTTCACTGACAGAAGGAAGAGGAACATTTAGTATGGAATTCAGTAATTATGAAAAGACTCCTTCAAATATCAGTCAAGAAATTATTGATGGAAAAAGAAGATAGCTTGCTTTCACTATTGATAATAATGGCAAGGTAAATCGGTTTATAACACAATTATGAACTTAAAAGATATTAAAAATTTAATAAACGAAGAAGGTGGAAAGCTGATAATTGCTGATGATAATGGGCCAGCAATGGTGATAATGTCTTATAGTGATTATAAAAAGTCAAAAAATATTCCAAGTTTGATATCAATTGATGACCAAATTGAACAGTTACCAATAGTAAAAAAGATATCTGTTTCAGAAGAAAAAAAAGAGTCGTTTGGAATAGAAGATTTGCCTTTTTAATAAAGAAGCTGTAACCTTTGTCGGTATTGACTTTTTGGCGATTTTAGGTAAAATAAACTGTGTTAAATTCATTAAATTTTTAGGGTTTTCCCATTAAAAATAATAAGAAAAATAATTAATTTGCTTGCAAACAAAAAATATTCTGCAAGCGTTGTAATAATTTTAAACAAAAATATGGCAACAGAAGCTTTTGAGAGAAATAAACCACATTTGAATGTGGGGACTATCGGTCACGTTGACCACGGCAAAACTACTTTGAGTGCTGCTATTTTACATTGCTTAGCACAAAAAGAAGGAAAAAAGGCTACAAAATCAATTGATCAGATTGATTCTGCTCCTGAGGAAAAGGCAAGAGGTGTTACTATTAACATTGCTCATTTGGAATATGAAACTCCAAAGAGACACTATGCTCACATTGATTGTCCTGGACATGCTGACTACATCAAAAACATGATTACGGGTGCTGCTCAGATGGATGGTGCTATTTTAGTAGTTGCTGCTACTGATGGCCCTATGCCTCAGACTAGAGAACATATTTTACTTGCAAAACAAGTAGGTCTTCCTTCGTTTGTTGTTTTCTTAAACAAGTGCGATATGGTTGAGGATCAGGAAATGATTGATTTAGTAGAAGATGAAGTTAGAGAACTTTTGAAGAAGAATGGATTTCCTGGAGATGAAGTACCAGTAATCAGAGGTTCTGCTTTGAAGGCTTTGGAGTCAACTAGTGCTGACGATCCTTGGGCTAAAAAAATTATTGAACTAATGGATAAATTAGATGAATATATTCCTGAACCAGTAAGAGATATCCAAAAACCTTTCTTGATGGCTGTTGAGGATGTATTTTCTATTGAAGGAAGAGGTACTGTTGCAACTGGAAGAATTGAAAGAGGTGTTATTAATGCAAACGAAGAGGTTGAGGTTATTGGTATTAGACCAAATCAGAAAACAACTGTTGTTTCTGTTGAAATGTTTAATAAATCTTTATCTAGTGGTCAAGCTGGAGATAATGTTGGTATGCTTCTTAGAGGTTTAAAGAAAGAAGATATTGAAAAAGGGCAAGTTTTAGCTAAGCCTGGAACTATTACTCCACATACAGAATTTGAAGCAAATATTTATGTCTTGAACAAGGAAGAGGGTGGAAGACACACACCATTCTTTACTGGATACAAGCCACAATTTTTTATCAGAACTGCTGATATAACAGGAGATGTTATTTTGCCAGCTGGAACTGAAATGGTTATGCCTGGCGATACTGTAGACGTAACTGTTAAATTAATTGTTCTTGTAGCACTTGAAGAAAAACAAGGTTTTGCTGTTAGAGAAGGAGGAAGAACAGTTGGTGCAGGTGTTATTACCAAGATTATAAAATAGTTTGAATATAAAAAATGATGTCAACTTCAACTGCGAAGAAAACTGAAAATAAGGACACTCCAAAATTGAGAATCA
>Ga0265297_10005378_pt1 | contig 19596 bp, 20 predicted proteins | sample Munlanlwell13791_FD_192502 | JGI IMG/M metagenome (GOLD analysis project Ga0265297, IMG submission 192502) | Leachate microbial communities from a municipal landfill in Southern Ontario, Canada - Leachate well 137-91 | ecosystem: Engineered > Solid waste > Landfill > Unclassified | place...
AAATTTATAAATTTTGCATTTTGGCATCTTGAAATTTTTGCAATTTTGTGTTATACTTAATTTGACAATTAGGAATACCTACTGATAAAGGTAAACTAGCAGTAATGCTGGGGCGCAAAGCTTCCGGTCCCTCCGGGGACAGCGGGGCTACCAAAGAGGTTAAGCAACATTAACCCTAAGGCACCCTTAGGGTTTTTTGTTGAAAAGCCCTGGTAAATTTTTCCTTTACCAGGGCTTTTTGTCGGGGGGTGCAAGATGACAATGCAACGGGTAGTGACATTCCTGGACAGAGATGAAGTCGATCTGCTGGATAAAATCGGCAAGGACGCCCTTTTCTCAACGGGTCTAAAGGTCTCCCGGGCAAAAATCCTTGCCTGGCTCATCGACTTCATTAAGGATATAAACCTAAACGGCGAGGGGATTAAATCCGAGGCCGATTTCGAAAAAAGAATAATTCAAAAAATAGGAGAAGAATCTCCCCACCTGCCACGGAATTAAAAGGAGGATGAAGATGAGAAAGAAAAGGAGCTCTAAATCATCCTGGAGATTACTGATCGCATTCGGGGCAATAACGGCTATCCTGGTTGGACTGACAGCTCCCGCAATGGCGCAAACCGTCGCCATTAAAGCGACCTGCAGCATACCGGCGATACCCGGGGTGAATTCACCGATGCTGGAAAGCCAAAGCGCAACCACTGCGGATAAGACAAAGGACAGCGCTCAATACACCAGCGACAACATTGAGGCAGCAGCCAAAGAAAAAATCCCTACCATCATGCAGGAAGAAGCCTCCAGAAGCTCTTCAACTGCAATAGCGCCAAATGTCTCAACCCCGATGGTAACGCGGACCTTATACAGTCGCTAAAATAATCTAAAGAGGGAATTAACTACTGCGGTTAAAAGGCGCGCCCTGCTATTCCTGGACGCGCTTTAAGGGGATATTATAAACGTAGGAGACGCCCTCGTAGATGACTATATCTTTGGTAAGGGTTGTCTCAGGCAGATAATAAACAGGGATGCTGTCAAGGCCTAAGGTAATGGTGTGCGCTCCGGTAGAGACATGCGAGAAGGTATATTTTCCGGAGCCGTCCGTTACCGCCTGGGTGCCGTCCTCAAGGGTAACAACAACTCCCTCTACCCCTTTATCATCCCGGTCATACTCGCCATTTTCATTCTTATCCTCAAACACCAACCCGCTTATCTCCGTGCGCGATATAATGCCGAAATTTGCCTGCGAGGTCTTGTGGTGCGTTATGGCGACTTCCTGCGTTACCGGAACCGTAACCACAAACCCCTGCGGCAAGGTCGAGGTATCCAAGGTAACATATCCCTTGCGTGCCTTGACGTTCTTAAAGCTATAAAAACCGAAGGTATCGGTAAGCTGGTATTTGTCTTTTCCTAACCATATCTTTATGCCGGAAACAGGAGCCTCATCGCGTTGCCTCAACCCGTCAGAATTCAAATCCTTAAATACATAACCTTCTACGTTACCGACTGAATCCCAGCGTATTCCGGTATCCCAGAGGTAGCGTAACCCAGCGTTGAAACTGGCATCTATGCGCTTTCCGGCCCCCTCCTTATCAGCCCAGTAATTACGCACATTGGCCGAACCGTAAATCTCTTTATTATCGCTGGGCCGGTAAGACACCTGCACGTAACCATTGATGTAATCCTGGCCCGCCAGAAAACTCAGCGGCGTATCGGCATTCTCTTCATCGCGATAGCTAAAACTGATGCTTGCGAACAAAGGCTTGGTAGCGAGCAATTGGCCTGACCAATCCAGGCCAGTATCGAGAACATTCGGGGTGCCGCGCGTACCGCTCTCCTGCTCCAGAAGCCAGTTGAATTCCTTGTTCACGTAATAATTAAGATTGCCGATAATATTAAAATTAGCCCCAAACGCAAGCTTGTTGTTGGTATAGGAACTTGAAGGAGAGGTATAACTTTCGTTTTTCTGGTAATAATAGTTGAGCGAGGCATAGATATTCCTTATCCATTCGAACCTGCGGTTCAGGCCAAAATTACCAACCTGGTAACGGTATTGCGAAACTGTCCCAAGCTGATTCTGAAGATTATAGTTAAGGTTGAGGCTTGTAAAATCATCAATCTTATAGCTGCCGTTCCAGGTCAGGTTCTCGTTCAACCGGTGAGGGTCGTCCTCGGCCGGGAAAAGCCGGTCTTGGTAAACATCCAACGCAAAAGAGGTATCCGCCCTATCGGTAAGCCGAGAGCTTAAATTAATGTTGCCTCCGATCTCCCCTGCCCTCCATCCCCTGCCTGTCATAGTATAGAAATCCCGGTCAATATTCCTTAACTGGCTGGTGAGGTTGAATTTCGGGCCCCCGCTATATTTGAGGTCAAAGGTTTGTGCAACCCTCTTACTGTCATAGCCGATATCGTAATCAACGTCCCATTTCTCGCCTATTTTCCAGCTGCTGGTCAGGTCATATCCGTAAGGCCTTAAATCATCGCCCCTGTCGCGGCCCCAGCCGTGGGCAATCGTGAAACGGTAGCTGCTTTTATTATCGGGGGCATAGCCCACATCCATCCCGCTTATAAAGGAATCCTGGATTTTTGTCAGGCCGGGGGAAAGGTTGCCGTACCTCCCGCCTCCTTCCCTGCCCCAGAAAACAGCGTAATCAACCTTTTTATTGAAGGCCGGGGATTGAAACATTAACCCGCGCAGGGAGACGTTTGAAACAGCCAGGTTATTTACCGGGATGCCGTAATCAAAAGCGCGGAAGGTAAAACCTTCAAATGGGCCGTATTTGCCGTTTAGCAGGGCCATATTGATATACGTAAGGTCGGTGGTAGCATTAAGGCTGCGTATGTTCATGCCGGAGTCAAAATCGCCGTAAGGGGTCTGGCCGGAGAGGGTAAGCTTGTGGTTCCAGGAATAGCTGGAGCGGTCAAGCTCATCCATTCTCCTGCCGCTCTCAAAAGAACTCCAGGAGAGCTCGTAGCCTAGCTTGAAACTGTGCCCCTCCTCCTCGCTCCTGCGCAGGGTCTCCTCATACATCGGGCCTTCGGGCTTAGGATACACCGTCAAAAACTCCGAGGTCCAGCGGCCGTTATCATCCCAGATATGCAGGTAGCTGTAACCTATTTCATTGGCAGTAACAGAAAGCTCATCGCTGTTATTTTTTACAACCTCAATAATCTCGGGCTGGGTAACAAGGAACCTCTGGATATTACTGCCCCTGATAATAATGGATTTGCCCTGCTCAATCTCAACCGGCTGCGAAACCGTCTTAAAAGAATCGTCAAGCGCCAGGATAGCGGGGATCTCTGCCTTGCCGGCCCCGGTTCCTTCGGCCCTGGCATAGAGCTCCTGCTGCGCTATCATCTCGTTGACGAATTCCATCAGATTAAATGCCTCTTCAATGGCACCGGCATGCGCCTCGTCAAGGACCGCTTTTTTCTCTATAGGTGAGGGACGGGCAACGCGCTTAGAGGTTGAGGCGCGGGGCTGCTGCGGCGCTTCGGCTTCTGCTTTTTGCGTTAACGCCTCTTCCTTGTTGTTGACCAAATCGGAAATGATATCTTCCGGCCTTTGAGGCGCCAGGTAAGAGGATACTGCCGACGCCTGCGGGATGTCTTTTAAGCGCGGGAGTTCTTTATCCCTTGCCTTAAGCTCATCCTCAATCTTGCTGATATAGTCTAAGGCCGGCTGGTAACCCGGCTCAGCCAGGAGCGCTTTCCTGAATTCAGAAAGGGCCTCATCATATCTGCCCTGCTTATAAAGCTTTACCCCGCCCTGGTAGAGCATCTCAGAAGCCAGGGAAGCGGCTTCAGCCGGCGGAAGGACAAAGGAGGCAAGAAATAAGAAAACCAATATTATCGAACAGATTCTTCTCACTTGAATTCTCCGACGGCGATTATTTCACCGTCCTCCCCGATCTCAATAACAGCTTCCCTGGTGGAAGAGGTGCCTTTAGTGATTCTATCCTTCTCTTCTCCAGAGGACAACCCTACTGTTGCCAGGACATTATATTTCCCCTGGGGCAACGTCCCTGCCCAGGAACCGGTTGTCGCCGCGCTATCCCCCGGCAGTGTAAAACTCCGGGAGAATTTAGAGCGGGCGAAAATCTTACCCTTGGCATTCATGATATGGAAGGTGCCGTTGGTTATGGCATCGGTATTGCCGTTATTCTTAAAGGGGATGCTTAAAATATACTTTTTACCTTTGGGGTCCCTGGAAAAAACAGGAACGCCTAATTCCGCGCTGCGCTTTACGGTTTTCCTGGCATCCACATACAATATTGACCCCAGCCGGACGCTGAAATTACCGGTGGCAGTATTGGCAGGAGGAGCAGATAATACGCTTTTTTTATTGATAAAAGATGTTTCTACGAATACCACGGCGTAACGGCTCCCCTCGGCCTCAGGAGGGACGCGGGCAACAATACTGACTGTCCCTGTCCCATAGGGAGGTATAATCAATTCCGAAGGAGTAACCGTAAGCCACGGCACAGCAGAGTATGCAGTAGTATTGGCGGGAAAGAAATCGCGCCTGCCGTCATACTTCTCGTTGTAAACCCAATCCTGCACATAAACCTTCATCCCTACTGCTTCAGAGGAATGGGTATAAATCTTGATTGCCCTGGTCTGCGACCCTCCGGGGGGAACAACGATTCTAAGTTGGTCCGGGTCCAGGGAATAAGACACTCCTGCGCTGGCTGTTAAAAACGGCAATGCCATTAATAGTAAAAACAGGCAGTATTTTTTTATCAAGACGTTTTCTCCTTACCTGGTAATAAAAGAGACGCTAAGAACTGACCTTGTCCTTAGCGTATCATTTCGGTTTTTGAAACGACTCCCTTGTCCCTGTTAGGTTGTAGTCAAGGTGATCTGAATATCGCCAATCTCAACAGGACCCGTTGCTGTATCAGTCGGTATCGCAACCCAGTCATTCGGACGAGTCTGGCCTGCGCTTGTATCCGGATACGGAGGAATACCGTATTCCGCGCGCACAATCCTCGACTTGTTAGACTGCAGTATCATTACGGTGTGAGTTACGACATCTGCGGTACCGAGCGTCTCGCCAGAGCCCAAATCCCCTTGCCCCACTGTAGCAGCCGGATCATATTTATCATCCGCTGAATACACCGGGGTAACTACCATGGCTTTAGTAACAACATTTGAAGCCATGGCAGTATGCGTAAGGGTGTACTGTTTTCCGCCGAATGAACTGGGGAAGAGATAAACGATATAGAAGTAAGGTGAATAAAAACACCCTGCTTCTGAATTATCGCTTAGAAAACGCGTCAATTCCCCAAAATTCATCGTCGTACCACTTGGAAACACATCGCTCCCTGCTTGTGTCCAGGGATCACTGGCTGAATCGTAGGTAGCGCCGTTCTCCTTTAAGAGAACCCAGCCGCCTAACGCTGCTCCTCCGGTAGGAACCGAAGTGCTTGCGCTAATGGCAATATCGGCAAAAGCTGCTGCCGGAACGAACATTACCAACGCGATAAGTAATATAGCTATTTTCCTCATTTAGTTTTTCACCCCCTTTCAGGCTTTGGTTGTTTGTGTTTGTTTATCGTTTTAAATCTCTGCCAGCGAATAAGTAATGGCGCTGGAATAATCCCCGTATTTTAAGTCGCGCGAAGGTGCTAGCTCATAAATCACCTTGAATTCATCGGAGGAGCCGTCCTTATCAGAAACAAAAAGCACGGTCTCCCCCTTCTTTACCGCTTCAGGGGTGCCGAACTTCAAGGCGCCCTTGGTATCAATACCCTCGGTGCGCAAGGTAAAATATTTTGACCTGATAGTCTCACCCTCTTTGTTTTTGAGTTCGGAATAAAGGTTCTGGGTAACCTGGTATTGTTTACCGGTATTGCTGCTGACCTTGATGTTAATCTCGTTCCTCTGCGGCTCGGATTCAGGCTTAAGGTTGGTAAACTCAAGCGCGCTTTTCTGGTCCGCGGGGGTAATCTCAATATCAAAGATACGCGGGATATCTATTTCAAGGTTGAGGGTATCAATCAATTGCATCTGGGCCAGGCCGGCCCCGTCCAATATGTATTTAATGCGGCCCCTGTATGCGCCTGCCTTCTGGCCGGAGATGTCCCCCAGCCCGTAGGTTAAAGCAAAACTGTCCGCGTCCCCTCCGACTGAAGAATTGTAAACCGGCTGCTGCATTGCTGATAGCGGCGTTGCAACGCTGATTACCGTGCCTTTTGAGGCGTCGGTTCCGGAAAATACCACTGCCTTCCAATCCAGCCTGTTGCCAGCGCTGGAGGTCGGCTGCTCTGCGAACTGCAGGATCCTGAACTGCTTGCCGAACCTACCCTTGATGTTAAACAGGATATCGGCAGAATTCGCAGACGGTTCATCTGCCTTAAGTATAATGTCCTTGCTGCCGGTTGCGGTCTTAATCTCCACGCTGGAATTGACTTCAATCTGCGCAGAGACATCGAGTATCACATTCACCATCTGCTGGCCTGTTGAGCGGTCAATGGGCTCCAGGATAAAAGCCAGCCTGCCGCGGTAATATCCGGGCGCAAAATCCGAAGACGGAATTAAGCCATAAACCAGCACAAAGGAATCCTGGGAACCGTTAGTATCAGAGGTATAAAGGAGCTGGCGGTCCATATAAAGCGGGACCTCCTGAATAACATTCATCGTCCCATATCTGTTTGAGCCGCGGATAGCATAAACTACAAAGTCCTTCGCCGGAATGCGGCCTCCTTCATTATTAGTTAAAGGCTGCACAAAGGTCTGCAGCAAACGGTATTGCTTAGCGATATCCGAGTTTATGGTTACCGTAACCTCCCTGTTGACGCGGCCTTCGGAGACATTGAGTTTATCATACCTTAATTCATATCCGCCGGCATAAGGACGCACAGACAAGGAGAATTCTGCATAGGAAAACCTGGGAAACAATACTACCCCCCCTAATACCATCCCTGCCAATAATAAAGCTATTTCCTTCTTTTTGCGCATCTTGCCTGCTCCTTACTATGGCACAATTCTATAACGAATTAAAGGCTTTGTCAAATGTTTTTATCTCCAAGTGCCTGCGTAAGTTAAGATAAAAAATCCGGATTAGACTATACCCATAACGCTCTTGCTAATCCGGCTTAAAATTTCTTACCGTGGCTCGCCTGCTTTATAAACAGGTGTGCCGGATTTTAAACTCTATTATCCTGGATTATCTCCCAATGTTACCGTTGTCCCGCCATTTGATATGGTTACAACGGATTCTTTTGTCAAGGCCGGCACCTTGCCTAACCCCGCCTCTTCTATGGCCTTGCCGATGTCAATAGTCATCACCAGGTCGTAGCTTCCGTCAGGTATGGCGCTCTTCCAATCGGCGACAAGGTCTGCGCTGTCTCCGGGGAAGGTATAGAGGTCGTTGAATCCCCCCCGGGCATATACCATGCCTTTTCTATCAATCAAAAAGAACGTCCCCTTGGTGCTGATATCCGTATTGCCGGAATTGGTAAGCTTGGCGCTTATGTTCCATTCCCCGGGCTTACGCTCTATCTTGAGGTTTTGGATATCCGCCTTGCGGTTGATAGTGCCTTCCGGCTCAATGTAAAAAAGCGAGGCTACCCGCACAGCGACATTAACATTGACCCCCTCGCTTGTCTTCTGTTGCTCATCCAGGTAATTCTGAAAAAATAAAACCGCGTAATGCCCACCTTTGGCGTCCGCAGGGACCTTGACCGTATAGTTTACCAGCTGCTTGCCGTAAGCCGGTATGGTGAATTCCGAAGGCAGGAATGTAATCCAACTTGCTGCTGATAAAGGCGTGGTTCCGGCAGGATTAAAATCCTTGGTGCCATCGCAGACAGGAAGATATGACCAATCCTCCAGGTAAACCTTGATACTCTTGGGGTTATTGGAAATGTTGTATATCTTGATGCTGCCGCTTTTGGATTTTCCGGGAGGGATGACAAGGCGTGTCTTGGCAGGTTCAACCTGGGGGACTTCAACTGACCAGGCGTGCGGAGGCGGACTAAAAAAAATAATAAAAGCTGCGCACGCGATAAATATCCTGCCCAAGATCTTAGGTACCATTAAACATGGCCTCTCCTAAAAAAAACAACGCGAAAAACGCCTTCTATCATAACTAAAAAGATAGAAATATTCTATCGCTTTTCAGGCGTTCCTGCAATAATTATTTTCCAGCGCCCAAGCCCCTTGCCGTTAAATCGCCGCAATGCTGATAGTCACCGTACCGGAATAAGTCCCGGCAGGCTGGTCCAATTTAATCGGCTCATAGCCATCGTAAGGGTCAGCTCCTCCCGATTTATAACTGGGCAGGCTGTAAAAGGCGCGGATAATCCTATTCGTACCTGCGGTCTCGCTGCGATAAACCAACTGGTCTGTCTTTACCGCAGAAGAGGCGTCTCCTAATACGGCATTCGTAGGCATCTCGCCCTGGGCATTACCCTTTGACCATTCGTCGTCCTTGGTATACCCTGGCGTAAGCATAAAACTTCCTGTCGGAAGAGTATTGGCTCCGCTAGTCAGGCCTTTACAGGTGCTCTTGACTTCATACCTGTTGCCGTAACTGGTGGTGAAGATAAACACGCAGAAGTACTTTTGGCTAAACCACACCCCTGCGTCAGTCGAGTCCGTATTAGTATGCGTGAGTTCCCCGAAGTCCATTGCCGTGACGGTGGTGCCGGTCCAAGGCTCCTGGCCTTCGCTGGTCAACTCCTTTATGATCACGCTAAGCTGAGGAGAATTATTCGGGACCTGCGCTGTAATGCCGATATTGGCATAAGACGCAGCATACGCTACCGAAGCTGCCAGCAGGATTACCGCTATAGTAATCATTACTACCTTCAATTTTTTCATTTTTCACCTCCTTTCCTGCAAAACTGGTTAAAAAATAAAAAACCGGATTGACCCCATTCGTCAATCCGGTTAAATGTTACACGTGGCTGTCCTGATTGCCTCCGTAACCAGGACTCCGGACCAAATGTGTTTCTAAATTATATTAAATTAATACTTTTATAAAGTATAACGTATTGTTTCTTATATGTCAAGAAATATTTTACCCTTCATTGCACTGGGCCAGCCCCTCTGATACGGCAGTCAGGGTTATGGCCAGGGAATGCATAAATAACACCAGGTATATTTTACCCCTGTACTTCGCATATATGCTGCTTTTAACCCTGCAGCAAAACCGCTCCATCTGCCTGCGGCTATCATGCTCTTTTAAGATATGCACTGACGGCTCGGGTTGTTTATCGGCATCCGCAACTTCCTTGACGATATATATAAAGTGGCGCCGGATAGAGCTGTGCACCCCTCCCCTATCTCCTGTTTCGCTGGTCGCGATAATCCTGCGGCTTCCTGATTTTAAATTGCGGAGCACCATTTCTCTCATCTTGCCACTTCTCCTGTCGCAATAAACTCCTAAAAAACAAGCCGGGTTGCACTATAGTTATAAATTCCTCCTTGTTCATCGGCAACCCGGCTATCCCTTGCCCTCTCTCTGTGGCTGGTTTTTATCTCTGACTTCCTGGAAAAGAGGGCCCTGGGATCCTATGAGCTTTGCGCCCCCGCGATTATCTCGCGGGTTAGCCCTTTACGACCAAATTGTCAATTTAAAGCCAATCCTTACCGTAAATGGAACGCAATATATGCGAAACGCCTACTAAATCCGTCCGGTCAAGGCTTATGCCTACGCGGTACTTATTATTGTCTACGGCCTTAGACCATACAACCTTGCCCTTGATGTAAAGCGGCTCTTCTTTATAAGGAACCTCAAGCCACATCTCAAGCTTACTTTCTGCAGGTATATCCTCATTGGTAAAAATACCGATTCCCTTGGCGCTGATGTCATTGGCCTGGGCTTCTCCTGCCTTGTTATTTGCGGCATCAAAGAACTTCAGGCGCAACTCTACTGAAAAACGGGAAAACTCTCTTCTGTCTTTTGAGACATCGTAGTTTTCTTCCATTTTGCGCCTGCCAATTTAACTAACCGCTGATTTATTAAATACTTTTAAAAATTATTTATAAATAACCCATAAAAAAATCTTTTTCCCTCTCTACCAAAAGTATAGCCCCTGGCAAAGGCCATTTCAAGGCTATTTGGCCTAAAAAAGAAAACGTTTTCTATTTTTTCTTAATGAGATTTTCTGAATTGCAGGCGGGGTTCTTTTCCTTGCAGTAGCCGCATAAGGTTGGCCTTATGCCGCCAGAGCACCAAAATTGACAAAACTATCCCTAATAAGATAAGGCTTAACGGGAGCTTAAATAAAAGTAAATATAGCGGTAAGGCGACTGCCGTAATAACGGACGCCAGAGAAACTATCTTTGCCATCAGAAAAATCCCGAGCCATGTCAGAAACAATGCTACCAATGCCGCTCTTAACCCGCTAATCCCGATGGCTAAGGCCAGCATTACTCCCAGGCTCGTAGCAATCCCCTTGCCTCCCTTAAACCCCAAAAACAAAGGCCAGTTGTGCCCAATAATACAAGCTACCCCCAGGACTATTCTCAAGGATTCCTGCGAGATTACGGTGATCCTGGAGGAAAAAATACCGCCTAGCAGAATTACGGCCAGAAATCCTTTCAGAATATCCAGCAGCAGGACGGTGATCCCGGCCCTCTTGCCTAAAATCCTTAAGGCATTAGTCGCGCCCACATTGCCCGAGCCTGCCTTGCGGATATCGATGCCTCCAAAGACCCTGCCAAAAATATAGGCGTTTGGTATGGAACCCAGAAGATAGCTAATGGCTGTTGCGAGAATTATCCAAAGCATACAGAGTCTTAAACCCCCTCTTGATGTAATCCGCTCCCGAGATCACCGTAAAGAATACCGCCGCCCACCACAAGGGCTGGGATAAATTTCTGGGCGCCTGCAGTAACAGAAAGGCTACTGCCAGCATCTGAAAAGTAGTGGTTAATTTACCCCAGCGGGTAGGCATGATGTTAATCTCCTGCTTGACGATATAAACTACCACTGCGCCCAAGAGTATCAAGATATCGCGGCTGATGATGATAAAGGTAACCCAAAACGGGAAACGGACGGCAAACTCCCGGATAAAAGTGAGGCAAATGAATGCGCTCATCAGGAGTATCTTGTCTGCCAGGGGATCCAGCACCAGCCCGGCCTTGGACTTCTGCCTGGTCTTCCTGGCAATGTAACCGTCCACCGCATCCGATAAAGCTGCGATAATAAATATGCCCAAGGCTGCCAGGCGCATATACTCCCTCTGCCCGGAACGGTAATAAAGGAGGCTGGCGATAAAGAAAGGGACGCTTAAAATTCTAAAGGTAGAGATTTTATTGGCAAAATTCATGGCTTATTTGATGGCCCTGATGCGCCAGAACGGCCAGTAGATAATCATGGCCCGGCCCAGGAGGTTGCGCTTCGGGACAAACCCCCAGTATCTGCTGTCCTGAGAAGAGGCAGAATTATCGCCCAGCACAAAAAAACTGTCCTTGGGTACCGTGACCTTCTGCCCCTGCTGAGCGAACTCTCCGCGGTTATAATAATATCTCTGGTAAAAAGGCGCATCCAGAAGCGGCTTGTCGTTAACGTAAACCGTTCCGTTTTTAATCTCGACTGTCTCGCCTTCCTTTGCGATGAGCCGTTTTATAAAATCCTTCTTGGGGTTATGGGGGTAGACAAAAACTATGACCTCCCCCCTTCTGGGCTCCCTGAAAGCCGGAAGGTGCAGATAGGTAAAGGGCAGCTTGGCGCCGTAAATAAACTTATTCACCAGGATAAGGTCGCCTTCGATTAAGGTAGGGCGCATCGAGCCGCTCGGGATCTTGAAGGCCTCGACTGCGAAAACCTTTATAATCATTGCCAGGATAGCGGCAATGACAATCGCCTCCACCCATTCCCTTGCCAGCGATTTCTTCTTTAGCGCCCCGGTTGATTGCGGTTTTTTGTCTCTCATATTTTTAGCACCTCCAAAAATGCCTCCTGGGGTATCTCGACCTTTCCAAATTGTTTGAGCCGTTTCTTGCCCTGTCTCTGGTTTTCCCATAGCTTGCGTTTACGGGTAATATCGCCGCCCGAGCACCTGCTGGTGGTGTGTTTGCCTAATGCCCGCACCCGCTCCGAGGCCAATATCTGCGTCCCCACCGCTGCCTGAATTGTAATCTCAAACAGCTGCCGAGGGATAAGTTCTTTGAGGCGATTTACGAGCAGGCGCGCCCTGCTCATTGCCTTGTCCTTATAAATCAACGAGGAGAAGGCATCGCAGACCCTGCCGTTTAAGAGGATGTCCAGCTTTACGATACTGGTAGGCAGGTAGCCTTCAAATTCATAATCCAGCGAGCCGTATCCGCGGGTAACGGATTTAATGCGGTCATAAAAATCCACGATAATCTCGGAGAGCGGGATATCAAAAATAACCTTCACCCTGTCTTCGCCGAGATATTCCTGCGATGCAAACATCCCGCGCCTGGACTTGGCAAGCTCACAGACCGCCTCGATGTTCTCTATGGGCAGGATCATCAGGAGTTTCACATAAGGCTCCTCCGCCTCCTCGATCTCTCCGGCGACAGGCAGCCTGGCCGGCATATCAATCTCTAAAAACTCCCCGTCCTTTTTCTTTATCCGATAGACGACATTGGGTACGGTAAGGATAAGGTTGAGGTTATATTCGCGCTCCAGGCGCTCCTGGACTATCTCCATGTGCAGGAGGCCCAAGAAGCCGCATCGAAACCCCATCCCGAAAGACTGGGAATTCTCCGGCTCAAATATAAAAGAGGCATCTGATAATTTCAATTTATCCATGGCATCGCGCAGGGAAGGAAAATCCCCGGCATTGACCGGATATATGCCGCAAAACACCAGGGGTTTTATGCTGCGGTAGCCGGGCAGGGCCTGGCGACAGGGATTCTTGACATCGGTCAGGGTATCGCCGACAATAATCTCGCGCGGGTTGCGGATATTCGCAGTCAGGTAACCTGCCTCGCCGCAGGAAAGGGACTCCACGGGGGTGTATTTTAAATCCTTTAAGACTCCCAGCTCCTCAATCTTATAAACCTGGTTGGAATGCAGCAGCTTAATAGTAGTATTTGCCCTGAGTATCCCGTCAAAAACCCTGACAAAAACCACCACCCCCTTAAAGGTATCGTAGCGGGAATCAAAGACCAGCGCCTTTAAGGGGTTGCCGGGCTCTCCCGAGGGAGGACGCACGCTCCTGACAATGCGCTCCAATATCTCCGCTACCCCGGTGCCTTCTTTAGCCGAGGCCATCATGATATCCTCATCCTTGAATCCCAACACCGAGGTAACCTGTCTCTTTACGCGGGGGATATCAATACAGCTAAGGTCAATCTTATTGATTACCGGTATGACATCAAGGTTGCTTTCGCGTGCAAGGTAATAATTTGCCACGGTCTGGGCCTCGATCCCCTGAGAGGCATCAATTACCAAAAGCGCCCCTTCGCAGGCAGCCATGGATTTAGATACCTCGTAGGTAAAGTCTACGTGGCCTGGCGTATCAATCAGGTTAAGGACATATTCGCTGCCGTTATCGGATGCATAATTCAACCTGACCATCGAGGCCTTAATGGTAATGCCGCGCTCACGCTCCAGTTCCATGTCATCCAGGAGCTGCTCTTTAAGGTGCTTTTTATCCACCGCCCCCGTAAGCTCCAGGATGCGGTCGGCGAGCGTAGACTTGCCGTGGTCAATATGTGCAATGATGGAGAAATTGCGGATTAAGGACTTATCCATTTATTATTTAATTGAGGTAGCTTAATACGGCCTCTACCACCTCTTCAATTCCAAGAGAGGTGGTATCGATATAGACTGCGTCTTCGGCTTTTTTGAGGGGGGCAAACTCGCGGCTGGAATCAATGGTATCGCGGTTATGCAAATCACCGGCTACCTCCTCGCATTTAACCTGGCTGCTTGTCTCTTTCAACTCTTTGTAGCGCCGGTCTACCCGCACGTCAAATTTGGCGTCAAGATAGAATTTTTTATCGGCATCGGGGAATACCACTGTCCCGATATCGCGCCCCTCCAGGACGCTGTCGGATTTCCTGCCGAGGCCGCGCTGCAGCTTGAGCATTACCTCGCGTACACCTTTTATTTTAGCGACATCTGAGACGAACCTCGTAACGCGGGGCTCCCTTATCTGCTTGGTGACCTCGCAACCATCCAGATAAACCTTCAATACGCCGTCCTGCTCTAGTAGTTCAACAGCGGTCTCCCGGGCAATCTTGACGAGCAGGTCGCTGTCGCTGATATTGATTTTTTGCTCAATCGCCTTGAGGGTAATGGCGCGGTACATCGCTCCGGTATCGATGTAAAGAAAACCCAGCCTCTCGGCAAGGATTTTGGCTACCGTGCTCTTGCCGGATCCTGCCGGGCCGTCGATGGCGATAATCATCCTGCCCCGCCTCCCGTCAACAGGCGCCTTTTCCCGCCGGCCCGCGTCAATCTCTTCATCAAAAATGAACGATTGTTACCACGGATAGATTTTTCTACGGAGCCGAGTTCCTTGCGGAAAGCCGCAATTGCCTTAAGCATGTTACGGCGGTTCGTCAGAAAGATGTCTGCCCAGAGCCCCGCATCCGAACCGGCAATCCTGGTCGTATCCCGAAGCCCGCTTGAGGCATATTTCAAATCACCCTTCGGCACACTAGCCATAAGAGCGAATGAAACGCAGTGAGGCAGGTGACTGACCATCGCCAGTATCCTGTCGTGCTCTTTAGGAGCCAACGACACTACCCGAGCTCCAAGCATCTCCCACATCCGGGACACCTTATCCAAAGCAACTTGCTTGGTCTTTGCAGTAGGGGTCAATACGCATAACGAATCCTTGAACATCTCAGCCCTGGCATTCTGAATGCCCTGTTTCTGCGAGCCGGCCAAAGGATGCGCGCCGACATAAAACGGGAACATCCTCTGGAGCTTAGAAACAACTTTATCCTTGGAACTGCCCACATCAATAACGATGCAGTCCCGGCGCAATAAACCTCTTAGGTCATCGGCTATTTTAAGGATAGTCTTTACGGGCACAGCCAAGACTATAAGATCGGCATTCCTGACTGCGCTCAAATCTCGCGATCCTGCGTCAATGGCCTTGAGTTTTCTGGCAAGGCTAATGGTCTTTTTGTGCCGGCTCACCGCAATTACCCGCAGAGCTATCTTTTTTCTTTTAAGGGCTAAAGCGATTGAGCCGCCGATTAGCCCCGGGCCAACTATCGCTACTTCTTTAAACAAACGCATCAAGATTCCCCTTTATTCCTTTCAGGAAACACTTTCCGCTTTAAACCGGAAAACGTTTCCCGATTGGGTCGGAAAGTGTTTCTGCTTTGCTAAATGTCCCTGCCGATTGCCTGTGCCAGGACTTTAAGCTCCTTCATAAGTACTGCGAAATTTGCCGGCAACAGCGACTGTGCCCCGTCGGAAAGAGCGTCTTCCGGATGGGTATGCACCTCAATAATCAGCCCGTCGGCGCCGGCAGCAACGCCTGCCTTTGAAAGCGGAGCGACCAGACCCCACCTGCCGGCCGCATGGCTGGGGTCCACAATAATCGGCAGATGCGAAAGCTGCTTTACTGCCGGTACAGAGCTGACATCCAGGGTATTGCGGGTGTAATCCTCAAAGGTGCGTATACCCCGCTCGCAGAGGATAACGTTGAAGTTGCCTCCGGACAATATATACTCTGCGGACATCAAAAGCTCTTTTATGGTGCAGGAAAGGCCGCGCTTCAGGAGCACCGGTTTTTTGGTGGAACCCACCTCGCGCAAGAGGTCAAAATTCTGCATATTGCGCGCCCCTATCTGCAGGACATCCGCATAACGCGCTACCAGCCCTACGTTACGGGGATCCATCACTTCGGTAACAACAAGCATATCCAGCTCATCCGTCACCTCACGCAGGTACTTCAGGCCCTCTTCCCCAAGCCCCTGAAAACTGTAAGGTGAAGAACGCGGCTTGAATGCACCTCCGCGCAATACGCTAACGCCCAGTTTCTTGACCTGCCTGGCAATATCTAATAATACCTCCTTGCTCTCTACGGCGCATGGGCCTGCCATTACTACGATCTTTTTAGAGCCAAGCTTTACCCCCTTGCCCAGATCAATAACAGAGCCTTCTGTACGGAATTCCCGCGAGACAAGCTTATACGGCGCCAATACCGGCATTACTTTTTCTACGCCCGGGAAAACCTCCAGGGGCGTAGCGGCCAGGACGTTCTCCGGGCCGATTAACCCGATAATGGTACGCTCCGTGCCTTTAGATATATGGGGCTTTAGCCCCAATTTCTGGACCTTCTGGACAATATGGTTTATCTGCTCGTCGGTGGCATCCGGCCTTAAGACGATAATCATCTAAAACCTCCGTTTGATTTAACCTAATACTTTTTTGAGAACCCGGATGAACCTCTCGTTTTCCTTTTTGGTGCCGACGGTTACCCGGATAAAATTCCTGAACCCGTATTGGCGCATATCGCGCACGATAACGCCGTATCTTAGCATCTCCTTAAAAACCCCTGTCCCGTCGCGTCCGACGTCCACCATCACAAAATTGGTGACGCTGGTCACATAGGCGATACCGAGACGGTTTAGGCCGTCGCATATATATCTCTTGCCTTCAAGGTTGGCCTTACGGGTCATCCTCAAGAACTTCCTGTCATCTAATGCGGCGCAGGCGGCCTCCTGTGCCAGAAGGTTCACGTTAAAAGGCTGCCTGGTAATCTCCATATATGAAGCAAGCTCCGGACGGGTTACGGCATACCCTACCCGCAATCCCGCCAGGCCGTAAGACTTAGAGAAGGTCCTCAGGACTATCACGTTATTATTGCGGATGTAACTAAGGCTGGAAGGAAAATCATCCACATCGATAAAGGCATCGTAGGCCTCATCCAGCACCAGTATTACGTTATCCGGCAGCTCCCTTATAAAATCCTGGAGCTCGTATTTGGTAACATAGGTTCCGGTCGGGTTATTGGGATTAGACACAAAGACCACCTTGGTCTTCTTACCGATACGGCGCCTCATCCCATCCAGGTCATATTTAAAGTATTTCAAGGGTACGGTAACCACTGTGCGCCCCTTGACCCGGGAGATTATCTGGTATTCCAAAAAGGTTCCCTCGGCAGTCACGATATGTTCATCTTCTTCTACAAAGGTCTTGATGATGATATCGATGAGTTCGTCCGAGCCGTTGCCAAGCACGATATTGGAAGACTCCAGCCTCAAGTATTTCGCCAACTTCTTTTTTAGATAAAAGGCCCCCGAGTCCGGATAACGGTTTACCTTGGAGATATTCTTTTTAACGGCCTCCATCGCCTTTGGCGAAGGACCAAGGGGATTCTCATTAGAGGCAAGCTTAATCACGTCCTTTAGACCAAACTGCCTCTTGATTTCCTCTATTGGCCTGCCGGCCTCGTAAGGGTCGATACCCAAGATGTGCTTGCGCACCAGATTCATGGTTCTATTCTCCTACAGGGTATGAGCCCAGCACCTTGATGAAACGGCACTTATTCTCCAGTTCAGCCAGCGCCTTCCTGACTTTCGGGTCGCTGCGGTGCCCTTCTAAATCCACAAAAAAATAATAATCCCAGGCCTTCCTCTTGGATGGACGGGATTCGATCTTGGTAAGGTTAATGCGGTATTTCTTGAAGGGCGCCAGCATCTCGCAGAGCGCCCCTACCTTGTCTTTGATTGAAAAAACCAGCGATGTCTTATCATCTCCGGTAGCGGCCGCTTCATCCTTGCCGATTACGAGGAATCGGGTAATGTTATGCGGAGAGTCTTCGATATTGGAAGCGACTATCTTCAATTTATAAACCCTGGCAGCTACGGAGGAGGCGATCGCCGCTGCGTATTTCTCCCGTGCGGCAATCTGTGCGGCACGGGTAGTGCTGGATACCTCCACAGTCTCAATTCCCGGCAGATTCTCCTTTAACCATAACCGGCACTGTCCAAAAACCTCGGGCTTGGAATAAACGCGCCTGATTTTATTCCTGGGGCAGTTCGCCATGAGATTGTGCGTGACATCCAGGATTATCTGGGAACAGATATTCAGGTCCGAATCTATCAGCAGGTCCAGGGTATGGCTGACCGCGCCTTCGATGGAATTCTCGATAGGCACCACCCCATAATCAGCGCCCCCCCGCTCAACCTCCAGGAATACTTCGGCAATGCCGTTTGCAGCCAGATACTCTACTTGCGAACCGAACCTCTTGAGAGCAGCCAGATGCGTGAATGTTGCCTGCGGGCCGAGATAGGCAACAGACAAAGGCTTCTCCAGACAAAGGGCGGCTGACATAATCTCACGGTAGATTGCCTCCAGTGCCCGGCTGTCCAACGGCCCCTTATTAATACGCCTGAGCTTCCTTAATACCTCTCTTTCTCGTTCCGGCGAATACCGCCCCTGCCCGTGCCTGAATTTGAAATCAGCTATCCTAGCTGCGATGCCGGCGCGCCTGTTAAGCAGTCTTACGATCTTAGTGTCGGTGGTATCAATTTCATGCCGCAGATTTTTCAGGCTCACTTTGCGCATCTCCTTTTTGCTCTGCCGACGGCTCTTCGGAACCGGCAGAATTATTTTCAGCTGCTGACGCCTCTCCTTCAGCAACAACCTCTTTCATGCTCTCTACATTAGGAAAATTTTCAATCCTGGGCAGGTCCTCCAGCGACTTCAAACCAAACCGCTCCAGGAATTGGCGGGTAGTCCCATAAACCCGCGGCCTCCCGGGCGCCTTCTTCCTGCCTGCCACGCGGATAAGCTCTTTATCCAAAAGAGTGGCTATCACGCCGTCTATGCTTACGTTACGCAACGATGATATTTCAGACTTGGTTACCGGCTGTTTATAGGCTATGATTGCCAGGGTCTCCAGGGCCGGACGCGAAAGCCTTTCCACATGGCGCTGCTTATAGAGTTTCTTTAAAAACGGCGCTACCCAGCTGGCGGTAATCATCTGGAACCCGCCGGCGATCTCACTGATACGTATGCCGCGGTTAGACCCCTCATATCCGGAGTTCAGCTCTTCGATGACGCGGCGTATATCGCTGGTGCCCATATTATCCAGGGCGCTCCTGATCTGCTCTAAAGTCAGAGGCTTATCGCTTACAAAAAGCAATGCCTCTACTACCGAAGCCAAATTATCCTCAGGCATCCCTACCCGATCTTTCTCTGTTTATAAACAGCGTTCAGCAGCTCTTCGGTATTTTTGATATCCGGCAAGGCATCGAGTGCCTTCCTGACCATACCCAGCGCCTCGGATTTCTTATATTCCAGCTGCATCAAAACCGCTACCGCCTCTTCCATGATATCGCCGCTTTTCTCCTTAACGCTCCCCTGCCTGCCATCCCGTACCAGTCCAAACTTGCCTACTTTATTCTGAAGTTTAGCTACAATCTCCCTGGCGCGCTGCTCTCCGATCCCGGGCAAGGACCTTAAGAATGCGATGTCGGCTTCATCGATAGCGCGGGCAATAAGCGAGATAGGCTTATTCAGCGCCTTTAGAGCCGCGCGCGGACCGATGCCGGAAACGGTAATGAAAGTTTCGAAGAATTCCTTCTCGACCTCATTTAGAAAACCCACTAATACCGGCGTGCTCCTGGAAGGCTCAACCTGCAAATAATGGTATGTAATAAGAGTGGCTGTATCCTGGCCTTCCCGCAATTCCGCCAGACGCTGCA
>Ga0265297_10005379_pt1 | contig 19593 bp, 20 predicted proteins | sample Munlanlwell13791_FD_192502 | JGI IMG/M metagenome (GOLD analysis project Ga0265297, IMG submission 192502) | Leachate microbial communities from a municipal landfill in Southern Ontario, Canada - Leachate well 137-91 | ecosystem: Engineered > Solid waste > Landfill > Unclassified | place...
TAGGGATAGAAAAATTACTTTCTGTAGTAGGTGGGTCTATGGGTGGTCAGCAGGTTTTATCTTGGCTGGTGAATTATCCAAAAAGTATTTGTAGTGCGGTACCGATTGCCACCACGATTAAGCATTCTCCCCAGCAAATTGCTTTTAATGAAGTAGGAAGACAGTCAATTATGGGAGATGCTCATTGGAAGTCTGGAAATTATTACCAGGGAGCTGCTCCGACTAAAGGGCTAGCAGTAGCCAGAATGATCGGGCATATTACCTATATGAGTGATACATCTATGGCCCAAAAGTTTGGACGACAAAAGAAAGAAAATGATCAACCGTTTAAATTTACAGCGGATTTTGAAGTTGAGGGATATCTACAGTATCGTGGTGATAATTTTGTCAAACGCTTCGACGCTAATTCGTATCTCTATATAACTAAAGCGATGGATAACTTTGATGCTTCTAAAGGAAAGCCCTTGCAAGATGTTTTGCATGCTGATCAAGCCAAAGTTTTAGTTATTTCATTTAAGTCTGATTGGCTATATCCGGCTTATCAGTCTAAAGAAATCGTTAAGGCTTGTAAATTAGCGGGTGTTGAGACGACATATTGTGAAATTGATTCAACATATGGACATGATGCATTTCTTTTAGAAGTTGAGGAAGAGTCGCATTTGATCAAACATTTTTTAAAAAAAGTATTTTATGATTATGAGGTGACGGGAAACTATGGAGAATAATGTTCAATTAGACCACAAAGTAATTTTGGATTTAATAAATCCGCAGTCTAGCGTTTTAGATCTGGGCTGTGGCATGGGCGATCTTTTGTATCTGTTGGTTAAAGAGAAAAAAGCCAGAGTTCAGGGGATTGAAATCGATGATCAAGCAATTTATAAATGTGTGGCCAAAGGCCTAAATGTTTTTCATGGGGATATTGATACCGGGCTTACGGAATTTAGAGATAAATCATTTGATTATGTAATTCTTAATCAAAGCATGCAGCAAATTTTGCATGTAGACAAAGTGCTTACAGATGCTTTGCGCGTAGGTAAAAAGGTAATTGTAGGTTTTCCTAATTTTGCTTATTTTAAATCTAGATTGCAGATGTTTTTTAAAGGTAAAGCTCCGGTGACTGCCGGCTTACCATATCAATGGTATGAAACTCCGAACTTGCATTTTTTAAGTATTACGGATTTTAAAAATTATTGTCGATCCAAGCAAATTAATATTCAGCGTAGTATTTGTATTGGGGAAAAAAGAAAAGTTTTAATTTTCCCCAATATCTTTGCTCAAACGGGGATATTTTTAATTACTAAGTAGTGGGAGGGGTTATGCCATATATAAATTTAAAACTTGTGGGAAAACTTACTAAAACGCAGAAGGAAAAAATTGCTCAAGAGTTCTGCGAAACTCTTTTCAAGGTTGCTGGTAAGCCTAAGGAGAGCCTGTATCTAGTGATTGACGAAGTTAATGGGGAAAATTGGGCTAAAGGAGAGAAGTTTTTTGGTTAATTTAATTAAATTAGTATCTAGGAGGGCTTGAAAAACAGAATAACTGTGTTATACTTACCTTGTAGATAGAAGAAAACGCTTTCCAACGAGGTAAATGTAGATATGGATAGCCGATTGTTAATCGAATTGCCATAAATAAATAAAAGGCGGTTCGGTTTTTTTATTTGTAAATACTTAAAGCTTTTTAAAACAGTTTTATAATCGCAGTAAAAAAAGCGGGAGATAACCATGTCGCGTAAATTAATATCTCTGGTTTTAACTTTTGGGTTACTCTTTCAACAGATGGGTTTTGCCCAGGTTGCAGGAGAGTTAAATATTGCCAGCCGTATGGGTTTGGTTGGTAATAGTTTTAATCAAGATAAGTTTCGGCCGGTACATTTGCGGTATTTTTCTTACGATAATTTAAGCGACCGGTTTAAATTGCTTTTGGATAAAGGTGACGCTTTGGATCTTAGCGAAGCTGCGACTAAAGAAACGACCAAAAAGCTTTTAAATTATTTTTTAGTAGGAATTGCTTTGCCGGATAGTATGTTTTGGGTGAACTTGAGGCCTGATTCTGCTGATCAAATTATTGATCCTTATTTAGAGATGACTGATGTCGGTAAAATTATGCTTGAGGCGGATTTGCAACTTAAGAAAGATACCGCAAGTTTTACTTCTCCACAAACTGCAGCAGGCAAAAAATATTGGAACAAGCTTTATCAAAAGGCTGCTCAACTTTATGGAACGGAAAATGTAAACATTCCTACGCTAACTAGACCTTGGATTGTGCCGGGAGAAATTATTGTCCGGGAATCCGCTGGCAGCGCTTATGTTTATAAGGCCAATCTTAAGGTGATGTTAGAAGAGGATCATCTTAAGGATTCATCGACCTATAATTTTAAAGATGCGCGTGCTAAAGCCCTAAATGAATATTCTAGTCAGTTAATACGCGAATTAATTATTCCTCAACTTACTAAAGAAGTCAACTCTGCGAAAAGATATGCGCCGCTACGTCAGGTTTATTACTCTTTAATCCTGGCGCGTTGGTTTAAGCTGCGCTTTAGCGGTAAAGCTGGGACTTATTCCGCATTGATTAATAGCAAAAATATTCAGCAGCTTACTTCCAAAGAGGTGTGGGACAAAAGCAGTTATTTTAAAAAGTATCAAAAATCTTTTGCTGAAGGCGAATATAATGTGCAGGAGCCGGTTTATACTCCTACCGGTCAGGTAATTAGAAGTTACTTTAGCGGTGGTATAGCTGTGCAAGGAATTCAACCGGACGCGTTTACTACGACTACAGTTGGTAAGTCTGGAGTGCCTGTAGATTTTGAGGCAGCTGCGCAAATAGGAGATGTTGATCTTAAAGTTAGTTCTTCAGTGGTAACAGCGAATGCAGCCCAGGCTGCAGTTGAGGAATTAAATAGCCACAGAGGCTTAAGTCAATATGATTTTAAAATCGAAAATGGTAAAATCGTCGTGAGACCGAAAGAGCAGAGCACTGTGTTAGAAAGATGGACCATGATGTTAAATAATCTTTTACCAGAAAGAGGATATGGTGTATTTATTGGCCAGCTTGACCCGCAGATTCGTACTAGGGTCTCCAATATTGGAGTTAATAGTCAGGCCGGATTAGTTAGCATTCTAAAACAGATAATCGATGCTTTAGGCCCGGCAGAAAGTTTAGATCAGCAGGTTGATTTAAGTAAGATTAATGCTGATACGGTTAATTCGGACGCGCCGTCGTTTGTGATTGAAGGTAGAAAATTAGGTCTGATAAAAATTACCGGTATGGGTGTTTCCGGGCAAGAAACGCTGGAAGTTGATCTTAAGAGATTGCGCCAAGAGGGCGTGTTGATTATTAATCTTGATCAATTTATCGCTGAAGGTTCATTGGTTAATCAACCAGAACTGGTTGATTTATTTTTAAAGTTGATGGAACGTAAAATTCATCTGGCTGTTATTTCAGAGCATAATAGAGTTGAGGTAACGGAAATGATTAGCGTTGTGCTAGAAAACGCCAGGGATCAATTAATTGCTCAAAAAATACGCGCAGATTTACTCAGGTTTCAAGATCGCTTTATAACTTATGCTAATGACGGAACCTTGAGGATAAATTTTAATGATGATCTTACTCCCCGTTCTTTTACTTCTATTTCGGGAGAAATCAATCCGTATGTCCATTCCTCCATAGAAGAGGCGTTGGAAAAGTTTAATTTTGTCGTTAGTGATTCATGGTATAAAAATAAGAATCAAGATAGTAATTTGTGGCGTATTGACTTAGGCACTAAGGTTGATGATTTAGATCAAGCTCAGCAAACATCAGAAAAAGTGGTTAATGCTGAAGATGGCAATGTTGAAAATTTTGATACTAAGTCTGCTGTCGATGCTCTCGGTGGTATTGATTTTCGAGTTTTACAGATGTCGATTCAGCCGATGGGAAGTTTTCGCGGACTGGAATTTAAAATGCCGCCGCTGTCTGCTGCAGAATTAAGCAAGATTGATATTAATGTTCAAATGCAACAGCTAAAAAATATGGTAAAATCTGGGATTATTCCTTCAGTAATGCGAGTTAAAGAGTTAGTTGCTGCTTGTTTGCAAAAAGGTCAGATGAATATTCAGGCGGATAGCTTATTGTTGTGCTTGGCTGATATTTTTAAATTGGAAGAAGAAAACGCGCTAGATTCATCTCCGGAGTTAAGGGAAGCTCTGGTGATTGTCGATTCGCAAAGCTAAGTAGTTATATTCTAGTGATAAAAGGGGGTGCTTGAGTTAAGTAAAGCATCCCCTTTTGCTTTATTTAAAATAATTAGTTAGATTTTTTCATCGCTTACGTCTATTGGGGTAGGAGGTGACAAGATGCAGAATAAAATAATTAGCTTTACCGTGGTTTGGTTGGTTGCAGTTCTGGGGAGTGTTTGGGCGCAAGAGTTGACTTGGGAAGATATTAGTAGAGGCAATCATCATGCTCAAGTAATTTTTGTTAATCCAAATGATAATAAAATTTTATTTGTGGGACTGCCGGGTAACGTACTAAAAAGTCAAGATGGCGGAAAAAGTTGGCGCGTAGTTTTGTCCTTAAGGGGCAGTCGGCGTAATATTAATGCCTTTTCAGTTAATCCACTTAACGCCAATGTTATTTATGCGGCTACAGATAACGGTATATATCAGAGTAGTAATCTGGGTAATCGCTGGGAACGCATATTTAGAGGAAAGAATAATATAGAAAATCAATGTTTAGCTGTAATTGATAATGGTTTAACATTATTTGTGGGAACCAAGATGGGGCTTTTTATTAGTAAAGATAATGGTAGAAATTGGAGTAAAGAGAACACGGTGATTGCCAATGCTTCTGTTTTGAATATCGATTTTTGTAAGAATAACAAATCAATTATTTACTTAGCGGCAAACAGAGGAATATTTAAGTCGCTGGATAGCGGTGATAGCTGGGAAAGAATGTCACAAGGGTATTTACGGGAATCTAGTCAAAATGATTTAGGGATTGAAGATGATATTGCAGAGGAGTCTTCAGATGTTCGTTTTGTTAAAGCTGGAATTAATAATGTGAATTTAGTATATTTTTCTTCTGCCAAAGGTGTTTATCGCAGTTTAAATCAAGGAAAAAGCTGGGAAAAATTGTCTGAGTATGGATTATTAAATCGAGACGTGAAAGTGCTTTATTTGTTTGGTGATTCTGGAATTTATGCGCTTTCCCAAGAAGGAGTATTTTCTTTTAAAGATGAGCGTTGGAACGAGTTAACCTTTGGATTGGCAGCAGGTAAATTATATAATCTTGATGTAGATGTTTTAGCTAATATTTATTTGGCTAGTGAAAATGGAATATATATAAGTAGTCAGAAAAATAAACCAATTTCATTATCGCAAGGCTTAATCCAAGAGTATATTAAAAATGAGCCAAAAATTAAAGATGTTCAACAAGCAGCGATAAAATATGCGGAAGTTAATCCTGAAAAAATATTGCAGTGGCGCAAAAAAGCGGCAATGAAAGCGATCTTACCACAAGTAAATATTGGCTTAGATCGTAATACCACTGATCTTTGGCATTGGGAAGGAGGATCGACCACTAAAACTGATGATGATACTTTAAGAAGAGGTAATGATTCTATTGATTGGGGGCTTTCATTATCGTGGGACTTAAGCGATTTAATTTGGAACCAGAATCAGAACATACCCTATTGGAATGGGAGAAGTTTAACTATAAGACAGGTGTTTTGCTCAAGGTTTAGTTACTCTACAATAGGAATAGAAAGCTAAATAAGCGTATAGCTTTTCAAGTTAATATAGCCACAGAAGGAGGTCAGCAGGTAAATGTTAAGGAAGCTATCAGGAAATAGAATAATAATTTGTCACAGATTGGTTTGTTAAAAACTTAAAAAGAGTTATAATAGGATAAGGAAAGGAGACAAAATGAAATTTATTGCTACGAGTCAAGAAATTAATAAAAATATTACTTTAAAATCAATGTTTTCTCGTTTACAGCAAATTGCTGTTGATAAGGAAGGCTATTGTTATTATAAGTATCCTTTAGCGGGAGGAGCAGATAAATATTTGCCTGGCCTTTCTATTTTAGATCGGGAACGGGGGATTTTAGTTATTGATGCTTTGGAAATAAGACTAAATTCAATAAGTGCTATTAATGAAAATGGTTGGCAAGTGGATGGAAATATTACAGATTCTCCCTTAGAGCGCTTATTGGATTATAAATATAATTTGGTTCCGAGATATGAGAAATATAGGGAGCTTAGATCGAAAATTGCATTTAATGGAATTATTTTGTTACCTTTAATAGAAGAATTAAAATTTAAAGCTAAGTTTCCAGATTTTGATTGCTCTGCTATTATTTTTGGTGATAGCTATCTACAGGTAACTTATGAAGATCTTTGGAGAGAGAGCAAAGTTTTAACTGAGAATGAATGGAAGCTATTTGTTTCTATTTCCCAGGGTGCAAATTGTTTAACAAGCTATAATCCAATTATGCCCGCTGCTCCATCTAATAACATAGGTAAAGCTATACAACTTGCAAATGAAAGATTGGCAATTCTTGATACGGATCAACATAGAGCTGCGATAGAAATTGCTGATGGGGCTCAAGCTGTAAGGGGTTTAGCTGGGTCGGGTAAGACGATTGTTTTGGCAATGAAGGCTGCATATTTTCATCAAAAGTTTCCCGATAGAAAGGTTCTTTATACTTTCAATACTCAAAGTTTATATGGATTTGTAAAGAGGCTTATAACGAGATTTTACAGGTTAAGTGAAGATCATGATCCAAATTGGGATAATTTGCATATTTTGCATGCATGGGGAGGTAAGACAAAAGAAGGTGTATATTATCGAACTTGTATTAGAAATAACATCGACCCGCTTACTTTTAGAGATGTTAAGAAGCTTACTTCAGGATCGTTCCTGGATTATGTTTGTGGTCTTTTATTAGATAAACCGTTAATCGAGGAATATGATTTTGTTGTGATAGATGAAGGTCAAGATTTTGACCCGAATTTTTATAAACTTGTTTATAAGATTACAAAATTACCTAAGAGGATTGTGTTTGCATATGATGAGTTGCAAAGTTTAGATAAACCAAAAACTTTTGATACAGGTGAATTGTTTGGTTATGCAGCGAATGGTAGTAAGCTTGTTAATTTAGAGGGATCGTATGAGAATGGAATAGAAAAGATTTATGAGCTAAAAAAATCTTATAGGAATCCATTGGAAATTTTAATGGCAGCTCATGGAATTGGGCTTGGTATTTATAATCTAGATGGGCCTTTGCAGATGATAGATTCAAAAGAATTATGGGATTCTATAGGATATGGGATTGAGTTGGGTGATTTAGTTAAAGGGCAGGAAACTACAATCATTAGGCCAGAAGAAAATAGCCCTTGTCCCATTAAAGATTGTTATTCTGGCGAAAAGAAATTAATAGATTTCTTGAGTTTTAAAAGTATCTCAGAGCAAATTAGATGGGTTGCAGATAGCGTCTATAATGATATTAAGGTGGAAAATGTTCCTCCCCATGAGATAGTTGTTATTTCTTTAAATCCTGAAAGAATCCAATCAGATTTTATACCTTTACAAAGGCTTTTAGCTGATAAAGGGATAAATTCTATAATACCAGGGATTACATATGAGCTGGATAAATTTAATGAAGAAGGGTGTGTTACCTTTTCTACAGTTTATAAAGCAAAAGGAAATGAAGCTGCTGTTGTTTATGTAATAAATTTTGATTTTTTATACGATTATGCCGAAGAAATTTCTGCGCGAAACATGGCTTTTACCTCAATTTCAAGAGCGAAAGGATGGTGTAGAATTGTTGGTGTAGGGACACAAATGGAAAGGGCAATTAGAGAGCTAGAGAAGGTCATCAACAATAAACCAAGGTTTAATTTTACATTTCCGGATATGCAAATGATTAAACAGCTTAGTTCTGAGATGTATGCAAGGAGGGCTCAAGAGAAAAAGATTGTTATGGAATTAATTAATAAATTAAAAAAAGAAGGTGACCAAGCTGTAATGAATTTTTTGAGCGAAGAAGATAAAAAAACATTGAGAAAAAAGTTTGGGTTATAAAAAGATGGCACTAATTAATGATTTATTCGGAGACATTATAGGTTGTTATGATATTTATCAGAAAGAAATATTTAATAAAAAAGTCATCCGAAATGATAATGAAATTAGCTGGGACAAGAGAGAGGCATTCCAAGTTTTCGATAATTACTCTCAATTTTATAAATGGGTAATAGAAAATCGTCAATATAGCTTTCAATCGAAGGACGATTCTTTTTTCCAGGTCTATTATTCTGTTATGAAAAATAAATTAGTAAATGCTTCTCTAACCTATATTCCTAACCCAGATAAGGATCAGTTAGGGGGTTCTTATATTAGATTTGACTGCAATTTATCTTCTCACATTGATTATCTTCATACTGCTTACCACATTCATTTTGGTTATAATTCTCAATCTAGAATTTGTCTTTACCGTTTTCCATTTTTTAGTGAATTTATTTGTTTTATTAAACATACTATCTATCAAGCTGATCTTGAGCATCTTCCTCGCCAAAGAAAAAAGGGAGTTCTTAATCTTGATGAATTAAAGTTTAAATATTTTCATCATTTTAGAATTATCAAATAAACGAACGATTGTTTGATAGGTTATTTATAAGGTTAAATAGAGCCAAAAAGAAGGAGGAGGATTATTTGGCTAGTTAGATGTTTGATATAATCATGAGGTTAGGTCCGCACATTTCTATAGAGCATGATAGGTAAGAAATTGATTTTTAGACAGCTATAGCATGAAGGAGAAACAGTATGTGGATTATAATTATTATAGGCAGCTTATGTCTTGCCACATGGTTTTTGTGGGAGAACTTTGGTTGGAAATGCACGCTAAGATTGCTCTCCAATTATTACATTGATGCTCGAGAAAATGATAATCTATCTGCTAAAGAAGCGTTTTTGAAAGCATTGACCACGAAATTTCGACTAAAAAAGACAAGTGAACTAATGAAAGAACTTAAAGAACGTGGCGTGACGGATGAGAATCAAATTAAGCAAGAAATTAAAAAATTATTGTGGCGTAATGCATGGCGTCAGAATGCGGAGTATGGATACCAAGCCATTCTTAATAGAAAAGGGTTTTTTGAAGAGGCAGCGGAATTAAAGTTTTCACGCAGTCCTATAGAAGGATCTATTCGAGCCGGCGAAGATGTGGGGCAAAATATGTGGTGTCAAGAATGGAACGTCGAGGATGATAATAATTACGGATTGATGGAACTTTTAATTTGTGGCTTAATTGTAGAAAATTATAAAGTTAAAAAGAAAAACTATAACAACATTATTTCTAAAATGATAAGAAATAATTTTAAAGGTCAGGATTATGTTGAGAAATATTTGAACGAACCTCAAACTATAATAAAAAAAGAAGTTAACTATAAGCAAATATTAGATGAACATATGGCTAAGCTTAAAAGTCCGAAAGAGATAGAAAAGGTAATAAAATCAGCAGTGGATAAGATGTTTACTCATATTAGAGCTGATCAGGAGCGGAAATTAACAACTGAAAAAGTATGTCCAAGGTGTAAAACTATAAATTCTCCAGTGGCATTTCGTTGTAAGAATGAAGATTGTTTGGATATATTACCTCATAATGATTAAGAGGTGCCTTTTTGAGTGCGCTGGATAGCCAAATAACATATTCGTAGTAAGGTTCTAGCTTCGTTGGTTCTTTAGGTTTAATAGGTTTGTTGAATATGAGTTCGTCCAGGACGATAAACCAACTTATACCGCTTTTGCGAAAATTGTGCAACCACTAGGCTGGAATGATTCAATAAATACAGTTAGTGTTTATCAAGCAGAGGCTATTACAAAAACTACGGTTGCTTTATAGGGAACGAATACCATGTTCGTTCCTTTTCTTTTGTAAAATGGTTCGTTAAATTTTACCGTATCTTACGTTAATTAACTTAGTAGTGGTTCTAGTCTATAAAAAGTATTGAATTTGGCCCTTTGGAGTAGGATAATATGGTCAATTTACACAACCTGAAAGGAGGGCAGTGCATATGAGCAAGATTCTTGCTCATTTCCTGAAATTCCCCCCGCCTTCTCGCGTTAAGCCCCGAATAATCTGACGTATATCCATGTTAGAACTCGGATAAGCTTTACGAAGAATCTCATTGGGTTGTGGTAAAAAGGTTTGGCTTTTGGACCGGGCAACTGGTAACTGAAGGCGTTGGCTTTGTTTTAGGGATTCGCAGAGGTAAAAAGGCGAAACATTGTCAAGGCGGCGACAACCCCAAGTTGGATATGACTAGGGCCGCCGCTTAAACCTTCTTTTTAATAAGTGACTAAAAATGGCTGGTTTTTTTATTTGTAAAACGTAAAAATAAAGAAAACTAGGGAGAACGATCCAATGGAATATTGGCTGGGCAAAGGTATTAGTGGCGGAGCTTGTTGGCCAAAAGAGAAGACTACTATTAAATTTGCTGGTTATGATTTTATTCTATATCCAGCAACAATAAACACAGAACAGTCAATTCATGTTGAAATTGCAGGAAAAATGTCTGCTATTGAAGGCTGGACACTTATGAATAGATTTCTAAGTGTGCTTTCATGGTGCGATGATCAAGGTATGGAGCTTATAGAGGGTGTTGGTGCTAGTAATGTCATCCCAGCGCCGATACCCAGAATGAGCAGAATCATTGGTTCATCATTTGTTTTTCTATTTAATCGGGATATTCCGGAAGATCAGAAAGTTAGATTGGCTTTAGCTCTTTACAGGGAAGGATTGATAGTAAACTCTGTTCCTTTTTCATTTTTGAGCTATTTTAAAATTCTCAATATCTTCTGGAATGATAAATTTTTTAAGGATAAAAATGAACTCATAGAGGGTATACGATCAATGATACCCGAGATTAAAGATAAACTTGCTTTAGAAAGATTAAAAAAACTTAGTGAAACAGAAAGCGATATACCAAAATATTTATATGAATCCGGGCGTTGTGCAATAGCGCACGCCTATTCGAATCCAATTATTGATCCGGATGACGAAGCTCACCTAGTGCGTTTATCTTGGGATATCTTGATTATTAAAGATATCGCTGCATATTTAATAGAACATAAATTAGGAGTTTCAAGATCGTTATTGTGATAATAAATAACTGGCAGACTAAATAAAAGAATATAGAAAATGTGGTAGTAGTTTAGCCGTTTTTTATTGAGGAGGTAATTAATTATGACGCTAATACTTGGAGAACTCAGTTTTTTTGGTATCGCGATGGCAGCAGATTCCACGGTTACTGTTACCAATCAGCTAACAGGGATGCGCCACGTTAATATAAATGCAGCAAGAAAATTACAGTCTGTTCCATATTTAAACGCAGGTGTTTCTTGTTGGGGATTAGGAGATATATCCGGTATTCCAACTGATGATTGGTTATCTGATTTTATCAGTCATAATATTCGCTTGCAAACGCTGCAAAGTTTTGCAGAAGAATTGGCGACACAATTAAATGCTTCAGTCAATGATCCACGGTTGGGAACCGGAATAGCTGGGTTTCATCTTGCTGGTTTTGAAAGCTATAATGGAATACCAACTCCATCTTTTTATCATATACATGATGGGGAAAGCAAGGTTCTTCAGAATAGAGGAACTACAATTAATATTAATCAATTTAATGCTAATCATGATATGCCACCTGATATATTTCAACGAGATTTTGGTAACGGAGGATGGTATCTTACTCGAAATGGCGATTTTCAAATCTATGCCCAGATATTCGATTCGTTGCATGCTTATTTTGGGAGTTTAAGCACGCGAGGCATTGTAATTCCTAATTCCCAAAGCCTTGACGAACGGGCAGACTATCTTGTTTTCCAAATAAGAACAATATCTGAAATCTATAGGTTTAGCAATCTTATTCCTGGTATTGGTGGAGACATTCATTATCTTATAATAAATCCAAATGGTATTCAAAGTCAGGGTATTAGGTAGTAGGATTAGATCGTATTGAAAAATCTGATAATCCGTATTTTCTAACCATTAGAAATCTTTGTTAGATTTCTCTACTTCCTTCGTCTATTGTATTAGGAGGTGGAATATGGCTATTTGTCCAGATGACAATGATATGGCTTGTTACATTGATGGATTGCTGTCTGAGGCCGAGATAAGGCGGCTAGAGAGGCATTTGCTTGGGTGTGCTAGGTGTCGGGAGGAAGTAGAGGTTACCAAGAAGGTTGTTGCTTGGATTGAAAATTAGCTGTATAATTTGTCTAATATTATAAAGTAATAATAATGGTGTTTATAGTTTCGAACATAAAATAGGACAAATGTCAAAATTAACCGTTGCAGAAAGAAGAAATTATAGAGTTCAAACCGTTAAGCAGGCAAAAAAGATCGCTGCTGAGTGGATAAAGGATATTGGACTTGGAAAGGCTGTGGGTTTTGGATTACCAGAAATAGATGATAGATACCATATTTGGCGCATAGCCTTAACAAATAGTGGTGATAATATACGAATTGGAGAGATAGTAATTGATGCAAATACTTCTTTAGTAAACATAAAAAAAACCACTAAAAAAAATGCTCTTGAGAAGCGAATACTAAAGGCAGGAAACATAAAGATAAAGAAAAAGAATGATGATATTTATCCTATTTCTTCCCTAAGAAATACTATTGCATTAGGAGATTCTAAGAAAATATTAGGCGATATGCCTGCGGAGTCAGTAGATTTAATCTTTACTTCACCGCCGTATTATAATGCACGTCCAGAATATACTGATTATATTACTTATGAAGAATATCTATTAGAAATTCGGAAAATTATTCAGCAATGTCATCGTGTTCTTGTAGAAGGTCGTTTCTTTGCAATGAATGTTTCACCAGTTTTAATTAGAAGGGTTAATAGGAGCGCTTCTTCGCAACGAATTGCCGTTCCCTTTGATATTCACCGTATTTTTATAGAAGAAGGATTTGATTTTATCGATGATATTATTTGGGTTAAGCCTGAAGGTGCTGGTTGGGCAACTAGCAGAGGAAGAAGATTTGCAGCGGATAGGAATCCTTTGCAATATAAAGCAGTGCCAGTTACAGAGTATATTTTGGTTTATCGAAAGAGAACTGAACGTCTCATCGATTGGTTTATTAGAGAACATCCTAATCGAGAGATTATTAAGCAATCTAAAATTAAGGATGACTACGAGAAAACAAATATTTGGAAAATTCATCCTTCTTATAGTAAATCTCACCCCGCTGTTTTTCCATTAGAACTGGCCGAGAAAGTTATCCAGTATTATTCCTTCAAAAACGATGTTGTGCTTGATCCATTTGCTGGGATTGGAACCGTTGGTCAAGCGGCAATTAAACTCGGAAGAAGATTTGTTTTAATAGAAATCAATAACGAATACGTAGATATAATGCGAAAAAATATGAGTAAGTGTCTAGGTAAAAAATCGTTAGAAGTTTTATGTTTGAATTGTGAGATGTTAAATGGTGAAGATTGTCTCATATAGGAGCAATGATGAACATCAAAAAAATCAAAGTTACTGATTTTATGCCACAAGAAGGGAAAGATTTAATTGCCTATTCGGGAAGGGAAGTTATTACTAAAGTTGGCGTAGAGCTTATTAAAGATATCATCTCATCTGTTCTTTGTGGTGAAAACGTGCGTAATTTGACAGAAGATTTAACTAAGCGTCGTCTCGCTATTATAAATGGTGCCCTTTTAACATTATTTGTTAAGGGGTGTTACAGTGTTGATGATTTTATTGAAAAGTTGCCTAATTTGGTTGGCGACCAGTTAAAATCAAAAAATTCAAAGGTTGATAGAGACATTTTATTATGGTTATTGGGTTTAACCGGTAAAGGTGTGCAGAATATTATACGAAGTAAACCAGAAGTTTTAGATAGCTATATTAATAAGTTTAGAAATTCTGCTAAGAAATTAACAGATGAATGTCAAAAAGCCTATGGTAATTTAAGTGGCAATTTGACATTGGGTAAAACAACAGCAAACGTGGATTGGCACATTATTATGTCTCTTTTGAATGTGATTGGTACGGAAACTCTTGCTATAAGAGGTGCTGAAAAGTCTATGTATGGAAAATTGTTTGAAAGATTGGTATTAGGGTCGTGTCTTTCTATACTTGGTTTCAGGAAAATTGATCCAGCTAAGGATAAAGACTGCAATAAAATATTTTGGTTATCTTCTAGAGGTAATAAGAGAGAGAGTGATGCAACTGCATTATATGAACCAGGTAAGGGAGTTAGATTTGATATTGGTTTTATAGGACCTGGGAATACAGAAATCTCGCTAGATAAAGTCTCAAGATTTGAGCGAGAAATGGAATATGGACGGCAGAAACACTTTATGGCAACATTTATTATTGTAGATAGAATTGGTGAAAGAAGTCGGATTATTGAATTGGCTAAGAAAATAGATGGAACGATTATTCAAATGAGCATGGCTTATTGGCCACAAGTATTAGCAGTAAAGCTGGGCAAGGTTCTTGGGTTTAAGCATGTTTTGCAGAATATGGTTCCAAAAGATATGGAGTCCTATATCAAGGATTCTATGGCCAAGATTCCGATAGAGGAATTTGTGTAATTATAGCAAGTATGCCGAATATGTGTTTTAAGATTAATCTTGGATGTTAAGAAAGTAATCTCCGTCGGTTGATTTATGGTTGACGGGGGTTTATTAATTTAAGAGAGAATGAATAAAGAAAAATAATTGTTTTTTATGTAGGTTGTTGAGGTAAAATTGTTTTAGAAACAAAAACAATTTGGTTTATGGCTATACCTTAAAGAGGACTTAGGGTCCTCTAACTGTGAAGTAGGGTAAGCTGCATCACTCCCCGAAAGGGGGGCGGGAAATGCAGTCTTATCGGATTTACTTCACAGTTGCCGGTAGGAATATGCGCCCGCTTTTTATTGGGTGCGTAGGAAGGGGTTTATATTAGATGTCTAAACTGATAAAAAAGATAAAAACGGATAAAAAATCGACTTATGAAGAAGATTATAATGAATTACTGAATGATCTAGTAGAAGCTAAAAATGCGGCTAACTTAGCCCGCTCGGAAATACTGAAGGATGATAGTAGCCCATTTAATCCGTCTCTTACAGAAAAAGATGCTCATTGGGTCATCAATAAATCAATAGTAACTAATGTTGGGAAAGATGGAAAACAAAAAAAGAATGCTTATATTAGAAGAGAAATTATTCCCTTTAATTTAAGCAGTATCATAACTGTTGTTGGCCTGATTTTTTTATTCGTTTATTCTTTTTCAGAAAACGTCGCTTTTATTCTTTTTGCCCTCGTAGTCTTTGCTGCAATTACAGCTCATATACTTGAAAGAATAAGAAGTAAAGAGCCATTTATCTGTAAATATCTAATAGGAATTTCAGTAGCTCTATGTATAGCTGCCCTTTGGATATTTGTTTCCTACTTAATTTATCTTACTGCTCACTTCCTACGAAAGTTCTAAGGTATTACTGCAATCCATTCGTATTCAATTCTTTTCAATTGCTTTATTCAGCCTCAAAGTGGTAATTTGGTGATATAATTAAACAAAAGTGTGAAGAATTTTGTCTATGCCTAAAGAGAGCGGTATCATAACTACAATAGCTAGTTTGGTATTTTAAAGAAGTAGTTTACTTACACTATAAAAAGCTTATTTTTAATAATTTGAAAATGTGAGGAAGAAGTGAAAGAGATTGATCGAACTATACCAAGTAGATTTACGAAACTGGAAAAGCGCTCGGAACTGTATTTTGACAAGATTAGCATTATTTTTAAAGACCAAGATTTTTATAATAAAATAGAGAATATTAGATCGAAGTTTAATATACCAAGTAATGGGATAAGAGAATTTAGGGGAGTTGTTGAATCTGGAGATAAATTTTTAACTTCGGAAGCGATAAAAATGCTTGATAAAAAGAATAGTAATAAGTTCGCGGATTATTTATCGCTAGTAAATAATAAGGTTTTAAAGAGACCTGGTTATCAAGTTAATAGAAAAAAACAGTTATTTCAAAAAGAAATTACCCTGCTTCTGAGATTTTTTGATTTACCAGAGAGATTCCGGGATGCATTTACACAGTATTTAATATTTAATAAGCTTCCTTTAATTTCGAGTTATTCATTTCCGTGTTCGATTATTGTATATAAAGATAAAAGTATTAAGCGTTTGTTTATAGAGTTATATGGAGATACAAAGCGGGAACACATTAGAGAAGCCTGGAGAACAGTTAAGTCAAGGAGAGATAAACATAAGCATGATATGGTGGATAGCACTCTAGCTAATAGAAATGTGATAAAGCTTAATAAGATTAAAAAGATTATTACGGTAGAGATTTTTCGTAATACTGAAAAAAAGCATGTTGATTTAATTTGGAGTAAGATTGAAAAATTAATAAAAGGTAGTAAAATTCCGGGAGGACAACTGTTTAGATGCAAATATTTTTATCCGATGCGATTTTCAGGAGAATATGTTTTAGATAAAGAAGATAAGCCTCTTCGGGATGAAAGAGTTGAGAGATTAAATGAAATGTTTTATGATGAAAAGAATCTTTATATCTGGAGGCATAAAAGATACCTTAGCAAATATAAAGCATAGCGACTTGCTGTAATATCCAATTTACTAGAAATATCGTATCCTTTAGTTAGAACATAGCTAAAGGATTTTTTTATGAGGTGATGATAATGTTTGAAATTGTGGTTTCAGAAATTCAGGTTATCCCAGTCAATCCTAAAGACGGTCTCGTTGCATTCGCCTCTTGTGTTGTAAACAATCAATTTTATATTGGGAATTTAACTATTCATTCTTCGCTTTCCGCTTCTAATGGCTTCCGCGTTGTTTATCCCACAAAGGTATTACATAACGGTAAGAGTTTAAGAATTGTGTATCCAATAAATAAAGAAAGTGGCGCAATTATTCAAAGATGTATTGTCGAAGAATACTTAAAACTTATAGAAAACTTAACGAAAGGAGATGTGTCAAATGAATAAAAGTAGTCAGGCGCTTAGAGATTTTGCAAAATCTGGATCAATGTTTTTTAAACTCAATGACGGAGAAGGGGCGATAATACGCTTTCTTTCCGCAGAAATAGTTCCTAATAGTTTTGATGGAGGCAAGACTACCCTTGGTCGTTATCATTTAGAAGTTGATGGTATAAAGAAGTTATGGGATAGGCCTTCGCGTAAATTAGCAGCCCAGATGGCAGAAATTCCTTTAGGTGCGCTTATTAAAATAAAAAGAAAAGGTCAAAAAAATCAAACTGTTTATTCTATTGAGGAAATTAAAGAATGAAACTTTCCAGGCCCCTGTCAATTCTTCATCGCTCTGGGCTTCTTACTCTCCCAACGATGACCTATACAAGCATGCAGGGGCTTGGTTATATTCTAAGGAGTTTGAGTATGCTTGGTAGGGATAAAGAGTAAGAGTATGAGTATAAGCTAAAGACAATAGGTATCTAGTTCTATATAGATATAATACTTTAAGAAGGAGAGCGTATGGGGAAAATTAAGGGGCAGAATGAATATGAAAAATGGTTTACAGGAATTAAACTAAGTAGAAAGCAGGCCATGTTAGCACATTGTTATGAATGTAATGGATTCGAAGAGTCAAATAGAGATTGCCAAGGCAAGAACTGTCCAAGTTATCAATTTATGGCTTATAAAGATAAAAAGAACGACAAAGTTGTAAGCAAGGTAGAAAGCAAGGCTTAAACTGAGATTGTAGCTTTTGAGAGCGGAAAGTGGCAGTTTTCTCTTACATGAAGATAAAAGAATCAAGGATGGTGATTACAGTATCTATGATTGCGAAAAAAAGGAAGAATTTTGCCACACTATAAAAAAAGAAAACTTATCTATAATTTTCTCACACTATATAAGGTGGGTGTATATTTATGACAATTTTTATAAGCTTAATCAGGACAGCAAGATAAATGATTCACTTGAGCTTTTAGCAACAATATTTTTAGTGTCTTAAAGAAAATAATTAACGATTTTTATGAAAAAGCGATTTTTAGAAATAGAAGCATTTAGGTTAGATAGGCCCATTGGCTATGAAGAAATAGTCCAGAATGCAGATAGTCTTTTTGCGGAGCTTCTGGTTAGGCATTATCTTGGTCAGAAAAAAGTATTGACAAGTGATGATTTAGTAATACAATGTAATACATGAAGAAAGATATGATTACAATGAGAATCTCTAAGGAAGAAAAGGATGATGTAAATGAGCTTGCTACTAAAGAAGGGCATAATACTGTTAGTGGTTTTATAATGTGGTTAATTAGACAGTATAAAGAAGGTAAATTAAGGCGGGTAAAATGAAAAGAGCTGTAGGCTACATACGACGTTCAACAGATAAGCAGGAACAGTCTCTTGAAGATCAGCAGAGGTCTATTGAGAAGTATGCTGAGAATAGTGGCTATAAGTTGGTAAGATTCTATAAAGACGATGCTATATCAGGTGTTTTTACTAATAGCAGGATCGGTTTTAAGGAAATGATAGAAACAGCCTCCAATAGTAATAGGGATTTTGATTATATCTTGGTTTGGGATATTAAAAGATTTTCAAGGGGTGATTCTGATGAGGCGGGTTATTATAGACATCTCCTTAGGCAGAACGAAGTTGAGGTTATTTATATCTCAGAGAACTTTAGGGGCGATGATTCCGATGATCTTGTTTTAGGCACTAAACAATGGTTAGCAAGGCAGGAAAGTAAGGATAAGTCAAAAGATGCTATTAGGGGACAGCTAAGTCGTATACTTAAGGGTTTATCAAGTAGCGGGCATCCTTACGCTTATTATAGGCAGATAATAGATAAAGATGGTAAGATTATTCAAGTATGCAATCGAGGAGAGAAAAGTAGGGCTACTAATGAAGAATACACAAAGCTTATTCCTGGAGATCCTAAGGAAATTAAAGTTGTTCGTAGAATATTTGACGCTTATGCAAATAAAGGTATGGGGTATAGGCTTATAGCGAGGATGCTTAATCAGGATCATATTCTTTCTCCAAGAGGTAAAGTGTGGGGCTCATGTGCAATAAATTTTATTCTTTTAAATCAAATATATATGGGTAATTTGGTTTACAATAAATCAAGTAAAGCAAAATTCCATAGAATCGTAAAGACTGAAAGAGGTTACGAGGCAAAATACAAAGGCAAGGTAGCTAATGTAAAATCGGAACGGTATAAAGATAAAGAACAGTGGATAGTAATTGATAGTGCTGTTGAGCCGATAATAACAAAAGAATTATTTAATAAGGCGATGATAGCTAGACAGCAAAGAATAACAAATAAATCTTTTAGTGGAAGAGCGACAACATCAAATTTTCTCTGGACGGGTATTGTAAGATGCAAGTATTGTGGGCGGTCTATGTATGGAACACAGCAGAAGTCAGGTAATAATAAGTATCCCTATTACATTTGTCCTGGTTGTTCAGAAAGAGGTGAAAGGAATATATCGAGGGTTTCTGCAAAGGATTTAGATAGTTTATTGCTGGCTAGAATTAAAGAAAGATTTTTTAATTCTAATAGACTGCAAAATACTTTATTGGCAATTAAAGAAAAATTGTCTGAAAAGAAAGGCGATCCTAAATTA
>Ga0265297_10005381_pt1 | contig 19588 bp, 7 predicted proteins | sample Munlanlwell13791_FD_192502 | JGI IMG/M metagenome (GOLD analysis project Ga0265297, IMG submission 192502) | Leachate microbial communities from a municipal landfill in Southern Ontario, Canada - Leachate well 137-91 | ecosystem: Engineered > Solid waste > Landfill > Unclassified | place...
TTCGCCAAAAGCTTTTAATTCATTAATTACCGGTGTCCAATAATCGGTGACTTTTGTCAATTTAGCTGAATCTAATGGAACTGCCAAAGTTGCAGGATGAGCTTGAGCGGGTGCACCAAGATTGAAAAGTTCCTGTGATGGTGGCAAACAACTTTGGTCGTTGCAGGCCATAAATTCTATATATCCTTTCACCTCAACTTTTGAGATATCGGTATAGGATATTTTTTGTATAAAATCGGCTTGGGTCGTGTACCAATTCAATTCCATGTCGAAGTTGGCATCATATGCTTTGTGCAGTTTTGAAGGAGTTTGCAATTCCCCTACCTTTTGTGCATTTTTCACGCTTTCAAAAACAATAGCCGTAGCGCGTGGTCCGTCTTTAGGCAGATGTATGCCATACAAATGCCAACCTTCATCTATGCTGGCATGAATTATCACATCGGCAGTTCTTTCACCGGTTATTTTAAGCTCTTTCGTCCATTTTACCGGTTCGTAAATCTGAGAAAATGTATTAACAGCCAGAAATATAGCTATAATTATAAGTGAGATATTCTTTTTCATATCAGTAAATTTTCTTCAAAATTAAATCTATTATATGAATAAATGTATAATCGTTCATTTGTTTTTTAAATTCTTAACAAGAACCAGGTTCTTCATTAATATATCCAATCAGAATTTAGCGGGTCAGCATAAATTTGAAACTTACACCAAAATTGCTTGATGAAACCGGAAATGAAGATGAAATAAGTGGTGAACTTGATTGTTTGTCGTAAAATAATTGAATATTTACTTTTGAACTAAATACGTAATCAGCAATTATTTTGAGGGTAAACAGTTTATTCCCGCTTGAAGCCTGTGTTATATTTTCATCAACCTTACGCAATAATGTTTTAATATCTTTATACGATAAGTCGGCACTTAATTTCAAATCATTCTTTACTTTAGTTTGTGTATTATTCTTCAATTTAAGAATCACATCAAAATCTTTCACCAAATATCCCAGTCCTACTACAAATTCATCGGTTGCTGATTCAATCAGTTGCGTACTTGAAAGATTTAATGCCAGATTACGTTGTTTCCTGTATTCCATTTTAGCGGTCATACTATTCTTCAATGCAGCATTGATACCGATAAGAGGACTAAACTGTTCGGTAAGCGAAACATTTGAAATATCGTAGGGTGAAGATGGAATCGGATTATCTGTTTGAACATCCCTAACATAACCCAAATCATTATTATCTCCACCCATGGCTACCCATGTGGAGTAAGAAGTGTATGAACCAATACTGTAACGACACGTATAGGCATGAGTCAAACTGATTGAATTAAAATTATTTTTAATCCAGTCTATCCGCGACAATCCATCGTAACTTACCCGCCAGTTCGGTAAAATATTGAGAATGGAAAGGAAAGGATTCGTATCCATGGTAGTAACATCTTTTCCGGTGTAAGCAGCTAAAAATGCAGGAATCAATACATCAGCAGAATTTAAGTTATAACCATGACTATTGATTAAATCGGTATTATTTAATACGTTGCCCTTCATAAATCCATTAGTTGGGACATCCCCGTTTTTAAACGAGTTATTCAATCGGTTTTTAATAATATCACGGTTTGCCAAAAATGTATTAAAAACTTCGGAATTATAGTTCTGCTCGGCTGTACCGGTTGGTTTAAATGCAGTAGAAAGGGCCATCAAGGTAATATTGTAACTTCCGGTAAAAGTACTTGGCATACCATTGTACATAAATTGTACCGAAGTATTAGACGCGGTATAACGCTTTGCACTTAAATCAATTTTAAAACCGGGAATTGGTTCTAAGGTCGCTTTTAAATCAAGATCGGAAGTAAATGCAGTTGTTGCAGGGCTGTTTACTAACAATGTATCTCCATTCAGCCAACCGTTATCAAGAGCATTTTGTATTAGGTTTGGGTCTTGAAAACCAAATACAAACGCATAACCCGGTACATAGACTCCATTCAGATTTTGTTGTCCGAGAAATCCGGGGTTCGGAAAAAATCCGGGTAAAACGGTACTATTCGATTGCCGATAAGTGAACGAAGCACGACGAACCAGCATTAGCGTTCGGGCAACAAAGTCAAATGTGGTTTTTGTTGGTGATTGAACGCTGGGATCTAAACTAACAACGGTTAACAATACGCTGTCAAGATCAATATTAGGAGTTATTTCGAGTGTAGTAGCATTCTTTGTTTTATATATCAATGGAATCTGTTTACCTGTTTTGTCAACGGCTGTAAATTTAAACTTTTCACTTCCCAACCGATGATTAATGGTAAGGAGTTTATTTTTCACCAGATTTACGTTTTGGGTATACGTTTTGGATACAAATTTTGAAACACTCCTGTTCATCACCTGACTCGAAAAGCGTTGATTCACTTCTTTCAAATACCTGGATTTATTATAAAAGTTTTCAAAATTAAAAGTACCATCGGCCTGCCAGGCACCCATGCTTGATGCGATATTGCCCAGATCTGCCCCTTTAACTTGAGCTGACCGGTTCCAGTTATACGTTGAATTATAGGATGCATTAGCAGTAACCCAATCGAAAATAGGAATTTTATTAATTGGCAAATTCCAGGAAGCTGAGAAAACCTGTTGATAAGTATAAGGAGTACCCAACTTACGAATACTTGACCAAACAGAATCGCGCCATTCGTTGTAATAATCGGGGTTAATTTCAGGTAAATGATTGGTTGGTTCTATAATACTGGCATTCATTGCCGTTTGCAGACTGAATTTTATTGAACGCGAAAGATCGTATTTAATGTCAAACTGCCTGTTCCACATAAAATCTTTACTAAAATTCATATCCAGTGTATTACCCGCACTCGCCGGCGTAGATGTGACATTCAAATCACGTAACTTCACTTGTGAAAACTGACGATTCATATTTGTGTTGAAACTCAATGAAGATGGCAAATAATTCAGATTAAAATCTTTGATAATTTTGAATAAGGGTTTTGCAAGTGCTTTTGAGTCTTTAAAGGGTTCCCAGGGCGTAGAGTTGAACGAATAATTATAGTCCAACGAAGCCCGCTCTGTTTTTGCCATATTCTGTTCTATCTCAGCGCTGTGTTGATTTGTTTCGGTATATGCATATGTAACAGCCACATTCGCCGGATCATAAAATTGCGGTGTTTTACTTTTTAGATTTAACTTGGCACCCGAAATATTAAAACTCTTGGATGTCGCTACGGTTTGTGACATCTGTGTTATAGAATCTTTTTCTGCCTGACTGTTTGCATTATTCAATGCATCGGAAAGTAAAACATCCTGATCGAGCGGATTATATTTGGGTGATAACGTTTCATTTGAATAGGAAAAATAAGCAGGAATCTGTAATTTGGCTTCTTTCGGTAAAAATCGACCTAACTCAAGCGATGTTGAGAAATTCATTTGATACATATCGTCCATACGCCTATCCATCACATTACTCTCAAGACTACCGTAACCTGCCGTTTCAACACGTCCTGAAAGATTAACCGATCCTAAATCAGACAGTCCAACTGCGAGATTTCCCATGGCAGCCCAACCTCCCGATTCGTCAAATTCGGACATACGCAACTCGTTGACCCAGATTTCACCGGATTTTATGTCTTTACTATTATTTCGAATACCAATCATTATATTTTCCACATCCGATATAGAAGGATTCCCGACAATAGTAATTTTATTCAGGGGTTTACCTGAGTTAGTATCATAAGTCTCATAGGGAATTATATTCGACCAATTGGCTTTATTTCGCTTTAACTTGGCTTCTGTAAGAGTTTTAAAAGAAAAATCGAACATATTTTCAGGATACCAGACGATTTCCCGGTCCGAAACTTTATCTCCAATATATACACCTTCAGGAGTTAACCGGAGCGGAATCTCGTATTCGTAATAGTTATTTACCATATCGGATCCGATACGTATAAAACATGATAACTCATGATCAGCCAATTTACCGGGACCAATATCATCAATTAGTTTTTCAGCATGCACAAACATTTGCAGACGTTTGTACTGACGCATGTCATAAGTTGTATTTTTGTAAACGGCTCTTGCATCGTTGGGTGCCAGACCTCTTACAATTAAAGCAAGAGATTGCTCATTTTGTTGCAACAACTGGGGTTGTCCCGGATCTGTTTCGCGTGTTATTCCGGGAGGCAAGACATAATTTACCGGTGATTTATCTGCATTCTCTTCAATATTAACAGCCTGTACATCAATACTTCCATCTGCAGAAGGCATTTTTCCTTTCGGAAATAAATCTTTATTGTAGCTCCTCCATTCTCCACGAACCAGGTCGAGTGTAGCTAAACGCAGGGTTGTTTCTTTTTCAAAATTGGTAAGGAACATACGGATAAAGCGTATGGACTTAAAATTACGGATACTACCAATTTTATTTGTATAATCTCTGATCGGTATTTTAAACTGATACCAGGAAGTGTTAGTTTCTTTATCAGTAATTTTATCAGTAATGTAATTTTCACCAATATCCATTGAATCGCGGTTAATCTTTACTTTATATTGATAATATTTTTCATATTCATTCAAAGTATTATCATTATTAATATCTTCCACATCAGGCAATGAGGTTGCAGTTGTACCGAAATTTTCAGTAGAATTGGTGGCATCAGGTGAATTTCCTTCCGTACCATTATAATGTTTGTATCTTGTTATAATATCTGCATTTGCATTATCCAGATCAGCTCCACGATAAAAATGATAATTATCACCTGCAGGATCATTTATAGGAGAATAAGGATCAGCTAGCATTTTAGTCTTTTCGGCATCTGAAATATTTGATTCAATGCCAGTTACATAATTGCTATAAGTAGGGTATTTAAATTCATCGGCAGTTGACAAGCCATCCAAACCAACATCCTGATATTTTCTGGAACCCGGTGAATTATCAAAGGCATTTACGGTTGATTGAGTTATAGGAACTCTTCCCCAAACCGTGGTATCTGTTTTTGATATGTCACCATCAATTGGTAATCCATTTTCAAAAGCTTTTTTACCATCTTTCAGAATATCTTCGCTTATATCTCCCAGATCAAAGTACAAGTCACCACCTTTATTTGGACTTATTGAATCATTTTCTTTAACAAATGGATCCATCATCCAAAATTCTATATATTCTATATTGGAAGTTTCGAAATCGGAATTATCTAATTTCCTCATTATTCCACCCCAGCGTTTTTTAGGATTTGACAAAGTTCCATCGGGATTCATACCATCGACATCTAAGTTATATGGCCCACGTTCCGTTGGATAATAACTTAAATTCATGATGGTCATTCTCGAATTTTGAGTAGCCAATGTCTCCCGGTTTGGAAATATCTCTTGCAAATAAACATCTCGAGTCAAATTATTTTTTTTAGATAGTTCATTGTTTCGTAAATTTGCAGGAGTTGAAGTAGACTCACCATTTAAAACCGGATCGACATAATACCAGGATAACAGAGCCCTGTTTTTCCCATAATCAATATTATCACTTTTAGCAGCTTCAGGGAAAAGTACTTTCGTCCGATCCGGGTTCGGATCATAAGGTGTACTGGCTAAATACCAGTTAACGGGATAATGAATATCGATGGAAGTTTTGGTTGATTCGAAATCATCAATATAAGCTAAACCAGATGGACTAACCACTTTGGAGTGACCCGGAATTAACTGCGCATATTCTGCATTCAGGGCAATGGTAGATGGTTTGGTTGCATTAACAAAAGGCAATTTATCGAGCATATTGGTAAGCCATTGCGATTCTGTCCGCCAAGAAGTATTCATACCCCAAATCGTATTGGAAATAGGCTCACTTCCTGTATTAACCTTTGTTGTAAGTGGCATTTCCGAAAGATGCATTACTGTACCACCTAAACTGAAATCTTTACTGAACTGATACTCCAAATGAGTTCCAACCAACGATTTACGCTGCATGCTGAACATCGACTGGTTCTCCAGTTTTACATCTATTTTTGTGCCCGATTCTATCAACGATTGATTTATAATGGTAACAGTCCCCATCGTATAATCTACAGTATAATCCACATTTTCAACTAATATAGCACCTCCGGCAGTAACAGTAACCGATCCTCGGGGAACATTCATTGCATTTAATCTGATTTCGGAACCCGAAGAAGCTTTGTATTCTCCAACTAAACGAAATTTATTTTTTTCACTGAATTCTTGTGCCACAACCAGGGTGGAATCATACAATTCCTGATACACATATTTATTGGCTATAAGCGAGTCACCTATGGCTTTTCGGAGATTCGAACCAAAAGGCTCGAGCACCGGAAAAATAATTCTCCCCGAAGTTGGAAGTACCGTATACCCATCAATAAAATCAAATTTTCCATCGGAGTTCGGATTATTTTTTGAATCCAGCCTATCCAGTTTTAATGCTTGCAACAAAATTTGGTTTTTAATATTCCCTTCTGTAATATACTGCATATCTGTCCCAATCGAATCATTCCGGTAGACAATATTCAATTTAAAATTATCAGGTTGAATCTGCATGGCTCCCAAATTATAAACATTCTTCATCATTAAATCCCAAATCTTTAACTGGGGTGATTGTGAAGTCCCTTTCAATAATTTTACTACCAATGCATTGGGTGCTGTTACATTATCGGTTGAGAATTCCCCAACCTGATACACCTGTCCGCCATAATTGTATTCATAAGCCACTCCCAACACTTCATCGGGATTCAGGGCATTGCGCAAAGAAATAATACCCAATGTTTTATTAATCGTGTATTCGGATGGGTCAAGACGACGTGCACTTTCTATTTTTTCGTAATCTTCTCCTCCGTTGAAACCAATTAGGCCAGCCGTTGAAGTAAAATCTGCCAACACTGAATTCGTTTTTTGGATATCCCTAAAACCAACCAGACCTGTCACTTCATCATAAAGTGTATTGGATTTATTACTTGGAACCTGGCTACCGTTTGGTTTCCAGTAACTATTATCAATATTTTTTGCCTGATTCTCACCTAAATCCATAAAAGCGACAATATTTCGTGCCTGGTCATAGACTCCACGTTTATTAGTCACCCACACTTCCACCCTGTCACCAATTACAACTCCGGTTGAAAAATTAGGTAACTTGCTCATCCAGTCTTCATAATTATCCCTGAAGAAATGCCCTAAAAAGAAATGTCTGTTTTCGTCATAACTATCTATGTTCACTTCAAATTTCGTTGTTTGAGCACCGCCTTTTGAACTTACCGTTTGCGTTTGGGACTCTTGCTGGGAAGCTATGGCCGTCACATTCAGTTTGCCAAACTGCATTTCGGTTTTTATTCCAAACAACGCTGTACTTCCGCTTATCAACGAACTATTAAGTTGCATACTAACATTACCGGCTTCAATGCTTTTTATAATGTCATCTTCTTTCCCTTTGTAGGCAAGTTTCACCATTTTCTGGTCGAAATCGAAGCTTGACTCAGTGTTGTAATTCAGTCCGAAGTTGACTTTATCGCCCACCGATCCGGTAACATTCAGTTGAATTTTTTCATTAAAATCGAAAATATTCGATTTCCGCATTCTTTCTGTCAGTGCAGGGTTTTGAATAGAATTACTCTTAAATCCGAAAATCAATTCAGCCGAACCCTGCGTTTTAATTTGCACACCTCCGGGACCAAAGACTTTATCTGCCGGACCTATATTGAACTTCATGTCCGAAACTGAAAACTTATCTTCGTTATTAACTTCGGATTTCGCATTTTTATCTCTCCAATAACGTTGCATTTCCTGTTTGGCCGAATAATTCTTATATTCCTGATCGGTCATCAAAAAAGGCGTGGCAATCTCCGTATTTCCAACAAAAGTTCGTAATATGTAATTGCCTGTTTTGGTATCGTATTCCACCACGGATTTTACGTTGTCGGGCTTAGGAGCGTCCATGGGATAAACCTTATTCAGATCTTCGTAAGTATCCTGTTCGTATTTTTTAATGGGAAATTGAGGAAGTACCTGTTTATTAGTATCTGTAGGAGCAACCTTTTCGCCTTCATTTTGAACTTCAAATGCCGGATGCGTAGCAGCACTTACAAACATGTAAGTAGAACTGAGTATAATACTACAGATAAGAATAACAGGAAATATCTTTTTTCTAAAAATCATAGATAATTAATGTCAAAAGTCTTCATTGCACTTTTGTTAATTGATTGTCCCGAAAGCATTCAGGAATTTAATTTTATGATTGGATTCGGACAATTGATTTACTAATTGAGGTTTTCAAATTGGAAATGATCGGTTACATCATTTTCAGTGCTAATTTAATCAATTGTTCCACTTTGAGAGTCGGTTCATCTTTCAAAATCCGGTCTACTGTTTTTTGAGAGGCGGCTGAAGCATATCCTAACATTATCAGGGCTGAAACCGCTTCTTCTTTCTTCTCATTTTGAGCATTCATGATTACATTTGGAAATTCGCTGCCTCCTACTCCTTTAACTATTTTGTCTTTCAAATCTACAATAATTCGTTGAGCCGTCTTGGTTCCGATACCTTTTATCGCATTCAAAGCCACTACATTGCCCGAAGCAATCATTTCCTGAATTTCCTGAGCTGTATATGATGACATAATTACCCGGGCTGTATTGGCTCCGATTCCGGATACGGAAATCAATAATAAGAAAAGCTGACGTTCACTTTTAGAAAGAAAACCATACAAAATATAGGCATCTTCGCGAATAGCTTCATAGACAAATAATTTTGCCGAAGTTTGTCCTCCTAAAACCGTAAAAGTTGGCAAAGTTATATGAATAAAATAACCCACACCCACACTCTCAAGCACAACATTCGCCGGTGTCAGTTCAGTTATTTCCCCTTTTATATAATCAATCATTGGGTTCTGTTTTGATGATCCTGAAAAGAATAAATTTTAACATGCAAAGATACAGATTAATTGTGAGTAGCACAAAAACAATAATTTTGGCTGATATTTATGAAAGTATGAAATGAATAACGCTTTAATGAAATAAAAAGTACAATCGAAAAGTTAAATTGAACAAAGACATTGAACAATAATCATTATTTTCATTCATTTTCTGCTTTGTGGTTGGAATTATCCAATGCTATAGTGATATAGATACTTCGAATAAAAAAGAGGAAAATATTAAAACAGTATGCCGATTTCGACCTGCTGTTTTCATTTTGTTATTAATATCATAATACATAAGGAATTACTTTCACAATCATTGAAAAATGAATTCAACATAGAAATACCAAACACAACGTTAAAAATCAAAATTAATCATTTGATTTTAAAATTATTATATAAATCAACAAAAGCATTTAATTTGGCTGCTTTAAATTTGAAAAGATCTCTTTCAATAAAGCCATATATATTCGAGTAATACGGACCGCATGCATGAAAGCAGGTTATATTTTTAATTATTCCTGATCTCAGATTCAATTTTGAATGCATCAACCTACGTAATTTTCCATCCTCACCTTTACCCATATTTAATCTGGATAAATTAAATCGAAATTTTATTTTTACATATTCTTTACGTCGAAGAATTGCACACCATCCACCGGTTTGTCCTTCAGATATTGTTAAGCCATATCTTTCAATATCAACATAATATTGTTGATCCGGTTTTCCTCCATTTGTATGCTCATTTTGAATAACATCCAGTGCCAGAAATCCAAAATCAGGGAAATTATCGAGATATTTGACCATTAGTAAATCAAAATCTTTCGGAAATTCTATCACATCATCATCGATGATAATTATATAATCGCCCTTACTTCTGTTTAAAAGTTTTTTATACTCATTCAGACCTTTGTTCTTTTTATTATATATTACTTTTAAATTCTTATCATCACTTTGACGTTTTTTTAAAGCTTCTACTGTACCATCATCAGAACCATTATCAATTAAAAGAAATTGATAGACACAGTTTTCTGAAATATTTTGATAAAACGAATCAAGGCACATTTCCATAAACCGTCTTCTATTCCAGGTCAACATTACAAAAGAAATCATATAATTAATGCTTTAGTAAAAAAATCATTGTCTAGAGAAATCAGTATACTAAAAGTATATACATCGTATATATCTGGTATGCAACTATTTTACAACGTGAAAAAGCCTTTCTGATTAACTGTTTTATTATCAGTTTTCATATAACTCCTGAATTTCAGATTAACGATACAAATGTAAAAAATAAATTTTGATGTTTAATCAGTTAATGCAGAAAGGTAGACAAATGCGAATGTATTTTTCAGCTTGAACATATGTAGATACGAAGATTTTTGTTCATCAAATATCCGCATAAATTAATAACATAAATGAGTGGCAAACGAATGGATAAATTTATTCACTTATAAAATTCCAACTATCCGGGAACAATATAAATCTGCATCATAAAAACTGTAACAAAAAGCAGTCTTTAAATTACAAAACAATTAAGAAAAGGGTCTAAAATAAACAACTAAGAAATCTTCAATATTAAGCTCAAATATTTTATCAATAATTATGCGAAACTCACACTTTTCAGTTATCTTGCGCAATATTTCAGGTTATTATTTACATAACATATCGAAGAATTGTTGAATAATTTTAGCATAGTAAATACTCAACTCTTTTTTTTTATTTAATTAAATCGTGTAATTAAAATTATAAAACAGTATAACATTTCATTTTATGGAAAAAGTCAGCACCACAGAAGTCCTCCATTGGGCAAAAGATTTTCTTTCAAAATCGGAACAGGAAATTACAGGAGATGAATTGAAAGAGCAAAAGAAATATGCCATATTAATTCAGAATCCGAATGACAAAACGCTTCTTTCCAAGCTTTTGGATGAGTCATCCCAAATCCACGACAACAAAATACTGGCCCGCCGTATGAAATTGCTTATAGAGCGCTACGGTGTCCCTGAATTTTTCAGCAAGTCGGATAACCTGATGCTGCGTCTCTTCACCTCCTTTGGGTATTTGTTCGATTTTATTGCCGTTCCACTTTTCAAACAACGATTGCGTTCCGATACTTCGAAAGTGATTATAAACGAGAAACCATCTCTGTTAAATCATCATTTAAGCGAACGAAGAAAACAACATATTGGTCAGAATGTAAACCTTTTAGGCGAAGTCGTTCTGGGTGACGGCGAAGCGAATCACCGCTACAGTCATTATCTCGAGGCATTGAAAGATCCCCGGATCAATTACATTTCCATCAAAATTTCCGGAATTTACGCGCAGATAAATCCACTTAATTACGCACAAAACAAAGCGGATCTTTGCGAACGTCTGATTCGGATTTACCAACAAGCTATCGATTTCCCATATATTGATGAGCAGGGAAAGCCTGAATCCAAGTTTGTCAATCTCGATATGGAAGAATATAAGGATACCGAGTTGACTATTGACGTTTTTAAAACCGTGTTGAGCCTGCCTCAATTTAAAAATTATTCAGCCGGAATAGTAGTACAGGCTTATTTACCCGATGCTTGGAATTTTCAAACGGAACTCTTGCAGTTTGCCAAAGAACGGGTTGCTGCAGGAGGTGTTCCTCTTAAAATGCGACTGGTTAAAGGTGCTAACCTGCAAATGGAATCCATCATTTCATCCCTGAAAGGTTGGGAAAATCCGGTATTAGGATCTAAAGTGGAAGTTGACGCTAATTATTTACATATTCTGGACAGGGCACTAGAACCTGAAAATGCGAAGGTGATGCGAATCGGAGTAGCTTCACATAATTTCTTCAGCATTGGTTATGCTTATTTACTGAGCAAAAAAAACAAGGTGGAGGAACAGGTTACTTTCGAAATGCTCGAAGGTATGGCTAACCACCTGCCACGTGTGATGCGAAACCTGGGGAAACAAATAATATTGTACACACCGGTTGTAAAAAACGAACATTTTCTGAATGCAGTATCTTATCTGGTACGCCGGTTGGACGAAAATACAGGTGTCGATAATTTCCTGAGTTATTCGTTTAATCTGAAATACGACAGTAAGCAATGGAATTTCTTACAAAAACAATTTATTGAAGCCTTCGAATTAAAAGACAATATAGTAGCCAAACCGCTCAGAACGCAGGACAGAAATAAGAAGTCGGTAGTAGGCAATTTGGAGTTGGTAGCCTCTGGTTTTCATAACGAACCTGACACAAATTTTGATTTAAGACAAAACCGCTTGTGGTCGGAAACGATACGAAATCAATGGAAAAAGTCTAAATCGGATGCTGCATATCAAATTCCCATCCAGATTGGTGATAAGGAACTGTTTTCAGAAAAGAAATTCCGTTACATCGATCATAGCCAATCTGACGAAGTTTGTGTCTGCGAAGCCAGTTTATCAAATCTTGAACAAGTAAAGGAAATTGTTTCAAAGGCTGACTCCGATGTTTCGGGTTGGAGAAAAACAACGCTTGAAAAACGTTCCGGTATTTTGCTGCAGGTTGCAGAAAACCTGAACAACAACCGTGGAAATCTGATAGGATGTATGTCGGCCATCACCGGAAAAACATTTCTGGAAGGCGATGTGGAAGTTTCGGAAGCCACCGATTTTTGCAGGTATTACCCTTTTACAATGAAAGCTTTCGATGAGCTTGACACAATTTCGTACAAACCGAAAGGTATAATACTGGTCATTCCACCCTGGAATTTCCCTTTGGCAATTCCGGTAGGTGGTGTTGCTGCAGCACTTTCAGGAGGAAATACCGTTATTTTAAAGCCGGCTACGGTTGCTTTACCGGTTGCATGGGAATTTGCTAAATGTTTTTGGGATGCAGGAGTACCGAAAGATGCACTTCAGGTTGTATGTACCGATGGCCGGGAACCATTGAATTACCTCACGGCTCATCCTCTTATTCAACATATTATATTAACAGGGGGAACAGATACGGCTTATCGCTTATTAGAAAACAATCCTTCATGTCCGCTTTCGGCTGAAACCGGTGGAAAAAATGCCATCATACTTACTGCCAGCGGTGACCGCGATCATGCCATACAAAATATCGTAACATCCGCTTTCAGTAATGCGGGACAGAAATGTTCGGCCTGTTCGCTCTTGCTGCTCGAAAAAGAAGTATATAACGATCCTGATTTCAAGACAAAACTGACGGATGCTGTAAAAAGTATTCAAACGGGTGGAGTCTGGAATGGAGGTAATATTGTCGGACCCATGATCACATCTGAAAACGACAAATTACTGCATGCTGTTAATAATCTTGAGGAAGGTGAATGGTGGCTGGTGAAACCGGAGTTCGTAGATGAAAAACATTTCATCCTCAAACCAAGTGTAAAATGGGGTGTCAAGCCAGAAAGTTACACTTTTAAAAACGAATTATTTGCACCGCTTTTAGGTGTTGTTTGTATTGACAATCTGGAACAGGGCATTCAATACGTAAACGGTGGAGAATATGGTTTAACATCAGGGTTACAAAGTCTGGACGAAAATGAGCAGGCTATCTGGAAAAACAGCATCGAAGCCGGAAACTTATATATTAATCGGGGTATCACGGGTGCCATTGTCAATCGCCAGCCTTTTGGCGGCATGAAACGTTCAGCCTTTGGTGGTGGTATAAAAGCCGGTGGAAGGAATTATGTCTCTTGTTTTGTCAATATCACTGAAAATCCAAAATTGGAGAACGCAGCTTCGGAGAGTAATCTGTTTAAATCTTTTTCAACGGTCCTGAATGCATCAGAAAACAAGCGTTTTAAAATAGCAGTAAACAGTTACGTTGAAAACTGGGAGAATGAATTTTCACAGGAACGGGATATCCATCATTTGATAGGTGAACAAAATACTTTCCGCTATTTGCCTTTGAAAAATATGGCTCTGCGCGTTCAGTCCAAAGATGATTTGTGTGAAATTTATATGATACTGGCTGCAGCCAATATTGTAAAAACGCCTGTTACACTAAGCATTAGTGACGACGATTTCAAACTGGAAGTGTTGAGAAACTCGGTGAATAAAGAAAGTTCAATTATTGTCCAGTCCGAACAGGAATTTCTAAACGATATGAATAAATACGAGCGGATTCGAACTTGTAACAATAAGCTTTCTGAAGCTTTCATCCGCAGAGCTGCCGTTTTAGGTAAATATGTAGCTTCGGCAAAGCCACTGGTTGAAGGTCGGGTTGAACTGCTTCATTATGTCAAAGAACAAAGTATCGCCTTTGAATATCACCGGTATGGTAGTATTACCGATGATATGAATGATATGTAATATAAAAAATTTTACATTCGGGATTGTGTAAAAATAATTAGAATAGCATGAAACATGTATTAATCACCGGAAGCACCCGTGGTATAGGATTTGGGCTTGCTCAACGATTTATTGAGGCTAATTTGAAAGTGACTATTAATGGGACATCTCAATCAGGTGTTGAGATTGCATTAAATAAACTAAAGGATATCTATCCGAAAGCAGTTTTACAAGGTTTTTCATGTAATGTAAGCAATTTTGAAGAAGTGGAATTACTTTGGGAAAATGCAATTAAAGATTTCGGTCCGATTGATATTTGGATAAATAATGCCGGTATTGATCAGGCCCGGAAATATATCTGGGAAATGAATGCATCTGAAATAAGTCAAATTATCAACATCAATATTGCCGGGGTTATCAATGGTAGTTCAATTGCCTTTAGGAAAATGAATTCTCTGGATGGAGGACAAATTTTCAATATGGAAGGTTTTGGAAGTGATGGTATGTTAATGAAGAAGATGACATTGTACGGAACCACAAAAAGGGGCGTGCGCTATTTTACACATTCTCTGGCTAAAGAAGCTACTCAGACAAAAGTCTTAGTCGGTTCATTAAGTCCCGGAATGGTATTAACCGACATTCTTCTAAATTCATTAAAGTCCAATCCTGATGAAGCAGAAAGTAATAAGCGTATTTTCAATATTCTAGCCGACAAGGTTGATACGGTTACTCCCTTTCTATGCAGAAAGATGCTTGCAAACACGAAAAACAATACCCATATCGCTTGGCTTACTTAAGGCAAAGTGATGGGACGCTTTATTCGTTCGGTTTTTATTAAGCGTAAAATACTTTAGGAAATAGAAGTAAGTTAGTTTACTCCATATTTTAAGGGGTGTCCAATAATTGGGCACCCCTTATTGTTTATCATGTAAAAACAGTCTACTATTTTAATTAACTGACAGTTGAACTTGTTTTAAACCCCTCTAGTTTCACTCCCAATCATATTTAAACTTTAGTTGTCATAAGTTTATGCAAAAAAAAGTCGAAAATCAACTTTCTCAGTTTTTTTCCGATTAAAGTAAAAATTATTTTACAATATTGATTGTCATATATATTTTGTTGATTGTCATATATATTAAAGTAAAATGTAGCAAATTTTACGAATTGGATATTATCCTGAAATTTATTATAGTATTACATTAATAATATTTTTTTTGCGCTTCTAACTCAAATTTTTCAAGACACAAGCAATTTCGAAAAAACACTATTCTACTAATTTACTACAACTTAGGTATTAACACCTTGAAATAATAACGAATAACCAAAAAATAAATTTAATGTATATTTGCATTTTTAACACTTATATCCTTATAATTCAAAAAACTAATACTAATTTTGTTGGACATTTATCTAAATGAACAAAACTTACAAATTTTACGTTCAAACATTAATTAAACAAAAATCTATTTATTTTCAATTAATTTCCTCCTTTAACAAAATAATTATAAACCTATAAAAATCGATACACATGGTTACCTTTAAAAAAATGAGAATTTATATAATTCTAGTTTTAGTTTTTGGAGTAGCTTTTTCAAGTTGCACAACAGATGAATATGATTTATCCAAAGGTCTGAATACTGACATGACGATCGGGGGTGATTCATTAACCATTCCAATTGGAAAAACTGATTCAATTTTTTTAGGAAAATTGATAAGCGGTCAAAACCTCAGCATTCTTAAAAAATCGGCAGACAGCACTTATTCAATATCAATGGGTGACTCTCTTCATGTTGCATTGGATGCTATCAGCCCCGTTTCATTTTCAATAGCCGATATAACCATTCCGAAGATTAGCACGAGTTTTAGCTCGGTAACTTTTCCATCATTTCAATTTAATCCGATTACTTTAAGTTCGGATTTACCAATTCCGGATCTGACAATAGCAAACAAAACTGTCAGTTCCATTCATACTGATTTTGATATTGCGAATACATTAACCATTCCTGTAAATCCCGGACCCGTAAGTTTTAATACAGGTAATTTAAGCTATAGCAGCGGAGTTAAACATATCGCTCAAAACATGGATTTGACTGGTTTGCCATCCGTTCTTAAAAGTATTAATGAAATCCAGTTTACAAGTAGTAGTGTTACTTTGACTTTCAATAAAACAAAAATTAATTCTATTGGTTTTGACCAACAAACAGATAAAATCACAAGTTTTAATATAACTTTTCCACCAAGTGTAACTTTAACTTCTGCAAATGGAACAGGAACAGCCATCTCAAGTGATGGTCATAGTTTTACTATAACAAATGCACAATTAAGCCCGACAAGTGGAATTTATACAGCCAGTTTTGTTATTCAGAAATTAGTCCCTCCAGCTATTGCTAACAGTGAACTTCATTACTCGAGTGATGTAACATATAGTATTGATTATACATTTAATGGTACTATTAATGATATTTCAACAAAAAATTATACTTATCCTAAAGAGCTTGACCTGGGCATTAATGTTAAATTGGATGCAGATCCAACCATTGGCAACATGTCAATTTCAACAAATACATTTGATGTTGCGGTAAATAGTGGTAAAAATCTGATAAATAAAGCTGTAGCAAATATACCTGATGCCATTTCAAAAGTAACATCATTGACTTTTGTAAACGGTGCTGAACTTGCGTTAGATATATCTGATCCGAATGTAAGCCCATTTCAGTTTTCAAGTGGCAATTGTTTAATACAATTACCCCGTTCTATTGTATTTAAATCATATCCTAATTTAAATACAACAACTAACATATTAACAATACCTTATACTAATTTATTTGGAAGCAAAACAATTGGTATTTCTGGCATTACACTTAATAAAACGGTTACAGGAAATTCAATAAATATTGCTGATAGTTTAAAATACAGCATAGATAATTTAAAAATTGGTGATGCTACGTCCGATTTGTTTACACTTCAGGGTATTCAAGGTAAAAAATTAAATATTACAGCCAATATTAATAATCTGAATATTCAAGATGCCAATATTGAAACAAACAGTATATCACTTCCTATTCCAAATCAGACAACCAATATAGATATTAATCAATCTATTTCCACTGATGTAACGAAAATTTATTCTGTTGCGCTAAAAACTCCAACAACACTTACCTTTGGAATTAATATCAGCAACTTACCAACAAATATCGATTCAATTTTCTTCGATAACTATACGATTACACTACCAAGTATGTTGAAATTTAAAACCGGAGATGTTAACAGTAATAATCAGGTTATTTTAAATCGTGGATTTAAAGTGAGTCAGGGATTCACAAAGACATTGACATTGGAAGGATTTGATTTTGGAACTAATGGTATTGCTCTTACAAATGGAGTTTTCACTTTGCATGAAGGAGTTAGCATGTCAGGTGGGGCACATATTAAAGGAACAAATCTGAAATCAAGTGATATCGGTTCTGTAGATGTTCAACCAACTATTGCTATTGGAACTATGGCTATATCTGTAATTCAGGGTAAAATTGCTCCGGTTATTAAACCAATTTCTGAGCCGATCAAGTTGGATCTTCCGGCTATGCTGAAAGATTCAGGCAATAATCTGGACATTAAGAACCCGATAATTACACTTCAAATTGGGAACACAATGGGAATTCCAATTGACCTTGCTTTAAATCTGATACCAAAAAGTAATGGTGTTGCAATTCCAAATAGTACGATTTCTACTACCTTGCACATAGCTGCTGCTACGGTTTTGGGTCAATCAACCTGGAGTAAATACCGATTATGTGCAATAGCAACTGGAATTTCAGACGATTACAATGAGATTACAATCGCAAATTTGCCAAATCTCTTAAAGACAGTACCGGATAGTATTGAAATAAATGCAGTACCTACTATTACTGGTGACAGACAAATTGTAGATTTATATTCACCAAAGAATCAGCTGGATATAAAATACAATGTTACTATTCCATTAGATTTTGGAGCTGATTTCAAGATTCAGTTTAATGACACTATTTCCGGTTTACAAAGTTCATTAAAAAGTATTTTAGATCTAACGCGTGATTTTAGTATTCAGGCTATCGTAAAAAGTACGATTCCTATGAATCTTAATTTTGGTTTGACACCTTTAGACACCAATGGTCAGGTAATTACCGGTGTAGAAATTGCTGCTGACACTATCAAATATGATAATACAACACCAATCAACTTTGGATTAAAAGAAACTGTTCCGGGAGCATTGGATAATCTGGATAAATTCATAATTAAAATTGGTGCAAATAAAAATGTCGGATTAGCATTGCTTCCAATAAAAGCCGATCAATATCTGATTGTGGAGTTAAAAGCGAAACTGCCTAACGGTATTACACTTAAATCAAAGAAATAAATTTTATTATTCCTGTATTTCAAAATACAGGAATAATAAGAATCTTATTTACAAACCAATAAAGAGATTAATAAGAATTAGTTAAATTATTAACAAAGATAATCTATGAAAAGAGCGATTATTTCATTAGCGATATTAACAGCTTCGGTTCTGAGTGTATCATCACAAAGTGTACATTCTACCTACTTTTTGGATGAATGGAGTCAAAGGCATACACTAAACGCTTCATTTGCCCCGGAATATGGATATTTTAGCTTACCTGTTTTAGGTGGTATTCAAATAGGACTTAAAACCAGCGTGGGAATGTCAAATTTTATATTTCCGGTAGATCCATCAAATCCAATGTATTCCCAGTATAAGTTTACAACATTCTTAAATTCGAGTGTTGATGCGAATACATTTCTGAATACATTACCTTCGAACGTTTCCTTTAACCAAAACATGCAGTTGAATTTACTTTCCTTTGGATTTTATACAGCACAAAAAAGCTTTTGGTCGTTCGATATCTACATGAAAGAAAATCTGGATGTAAATTTACCATATGATTTTTTCAAGTTTGCAAAGTTAGGAATGGCAAGTTCAAACAGTGTGTATGATTTTAAAAATCTCAGCGTTGAACAAACCAATATGATTCAGGCTTCGTTGGGATATTCCCGGGATATACTTTCAAATCTTAGAGTAGGTTTAAATGCAAAGTTATTGGTTGGTCTCTCAAAAGTAAAAATTAATTACACCAAGTTTGATGTTTTGTTATCTGACACAAGTTTTAATATTGCTGCAATTGGAGAATCATACATTATGTCCAATCAATTAAGTATGGAAAAAGATGCTGACAATTATTATGATTTTTCAAAACCAGCCTTTAATACTTCGAACTTACAACCTTCAGGATTAGGTGCTGCATTTGATTTTGGTGTTACCTATAAACCTATTAAACACTTAACATTAGCTGCTTCTGTAAATGATATCGGTATTATGAAGTGGAATGCCAGTTCTATTCAAAAAGGTACTGCAACAAGCAACG
>Ga0265297_10005382_pt1 | contig 19586 bp, 16 predicted proteins | sample Munlanlwell13791_FD_192502 | JGI IMG/M metagenome (GOLD analysis project Ga0265297, IMG submission 192502) | Leachate microbial communities from a municipal landfill in Southern Ontario, Canada - Leachate well 137-91 | ecosystem: Engineered > Solid waste > Landfill > Unclassified | place...
TATTATAGAAAACTTTACACAACCAGACCCTATCACAAATAGAAGCCCTGCTTTGTTGGGACAACTTCCAAAAGACGATATTAATACTATTTTATATTATGTAGACAGGGACAACCCTCTTGGTCAGCCGCCAACAAACCCAGAGACAAACCCTCAATATGCCTTATGGCAAATAGGAATAAATAATTGGCTGATACAAAATTCAAAAAAATAACAAAAAACTTAAATTTAAAAAAACGGAGTAAATCTCCGTTTTTTTTAATTTGTTTAAAGATAAAATTTTAATTTGATTTTATTGGCATAACAACGTATATATAATTTGTATCTCCTACTGGCTTTAAAACACATGCCCCTTCTTCTTTACTTATTCCCAGCGAAACCTCTGAACTTTTCATTTTTAATAACCCATCTGTTAAAAATTTATGATTAAATGATATTTCCATTGATTCTCCCTCTATTTTTGCCGAGAGGCTTGATTGATTCTGCCCGACGTCCGGATCTTGAGAAAATATTTGAATGTCTTTTTCTTTTGTATTTATTTTAATTTTAACTTCATTTAATTTTCCTGAAAAAAGCGCGGCTATTTTAATTTGGTCCAAAAAATCATCTCTTTTAATTAAAACATTTGTCTTAAAGTCGGTTGGGATTATTTCTTGATAATTTGGATATTCTCCTTCTATTAACCTTGAAATAATTTGGACTTGGGGATGGTGAAATTCTTCCATAGGAAATTCAAACATTGCTTGATTTGGCAATATATATATTTTTGTTTTTCCATCCTTGTTCTCTAAAATATTTAAAACTTCTTTGGCTGGCTTTTGGGGCAGTATAAAAGATACGTCTTTTTTTACAGGGACATCTAATGATATGCTTTTTTCTGCTAATCTAAAACTGTCTGTAGCAACAATTCTAACCATGTTTTTTGAAAAATTGAAATAGATACCAGATATTTCAGGCCTTGATTGGGACGGAAAAGCAATATCAACAACTTGAGACAACCCCTGGCAAAATGTTTTGTTATCCACCTCTAAATATTCTAAATCTTTAAACTCTGGGATTAATGGAAACTCTTCCGGATTAAACCCTTGAATATTGGTCTTATAGTTTTTACATTCAATATAAAGAGAATTGTTTTTTTCCTCCATAGATATTTTCTCTTCTGGTAAAGAAGATACAAAGCTTGATAAAAATTTTGCAGGAACAACTGTTTTTCCACCCTTAATAATTTTTGCCAGAATCCAAATTTTTATAGCCGTTTCAAGGTTTGTTGAATTTAAGTTTAAAAAATTATCTTCTGTTTTTATTAAGACATTGTCTAAAATAGGCAAAGCCAAATTTTTCCCCACAACCTTCTCTGCAATAGATAAACTGTTTTTTAAGTTGTCTTTTAAAATTTCAATTTTCATATTTTATTAATTAAAATATTAAATAATTTATTTTATTAATTGTTATTATTGATATTGAAATTCCCCTGTTTTTTTTGGCAAAAATAAAGGAGAGTTGTTTCTATTTGTGTTTATTTTTTTTGTGAAAATGTTGTGGAAAAATAATATATATAATAAGTATAAAACAGTGTGGTTTTAAAAGGGGTAAAAATTATCACCTTTTTTTACAAATTATTTAATATGCTTATCCACTATATATTCTCTGTTTTATTAAATTTAATTCCTCGGTAAGTTTATTATTTTCTTCATTTTCTTGAAGTATTTTTTTATACGCATATATTGCTGTTGTGTGGTCTTTTCCTCCAAATTTTCTTGCGATCGCGGGGAAAGAATATTTTAATTCTTTTCTTAATAAAAACATAGCAATTTGCCTTGGTTTGACTATTTCTTTTTTTCTTGTTGGGTCAAAAAGATTTTTTTCTTCCAAATTATAAAATTTAGCCACTGTTTCTATTATTTTTTTATAGTTAGCCACATCAAATGGAGAGAAAATAAATCCATTTAACGATTTTTTAACATTATCTATATTAAGGGATTGACCCAGCTTTTGGCAAGCCAAAACTTTATTCAATGCCCCCTCCAATTCCCTTATGTTTTTTTTCACATTTTCCGCTATATATTCTAAAATTTTTTCTGGTATATCAGCCTCTTTTTCTTGCGCTTTTGTTTTTAAAATAACCAGCCTGGTTTCATAATCTGGCAGACTTACATCAGCTATCATCCCCCCTTCAAATCTTGACCTTAGCCGATCTTCCAGCTCTGGTATTGCGTTTGGAGGCCTGTCAGAAGAAAGAATTATTTGTTTGTTTTTTTCATATAAAGAGTTAAAAATATGAAAAAATTCTTCTTGGCTTTTATTTTTTCCGGCAATAAATTGTATATCATCTAAAATTAAAACGTCAATCGGGGCTAAAATAGCCTTAAAAGATTCCATATTATTGGCCCTTATAGCAGAAACAATCCCTGCCACAAATTTCTCAGATGAGATATATTTTACTTTTTTATTTTTTGAATTTTCGCTTATTTTGTTTCCAATTGCTTCAATCAGATGAGTTTTTCCGAGTCCGGTTCCTCCATATATAAACAAGGGATTATAATTAAAACCAGGATTATCTGTAACGGCCAAAGCGGCAGCATGAGCCAATTCATTAAAAGAGCCTACAACAAAATTATCAAAAGTATATCTTGGGTTTAAATTTGTGTCTTTATTAATTTTAAATTCGTCAAATTTTAATTGAGAGTCGTCTGTTTTTTCTAAATTTAAAGAGCTTTTTTTATCTGCACTTTTCTGAGGTTGTATTTTAATCACAAAATCAATATCTTTTATAGATTCATCTGCGGTGTGGAGTATTTTTAAAATTAATTTATTATATTTATTGCTTAACCACTCCTTTGAAAAAGCATTTGGCACAGAAATAATGACTCTTCCATTTTCTTTGGAAATAATTTCTGTGTTTTGAAACCAGGTGGCAAAATTAGCCTTAGAAATATTAAATTGCATTTGGGCTAAGACTGATTGCCAAAGCTCTGAATTGTTCATATCTTTTTTATTTTAAAGTATATTCTATTTTTCTCTTTTTATTAATAAATGTCAAACAAAACTAAATTACACAAACATGTTATTAACATGTGGATAACTTGTGATATTTGTTTTTACATAGACGCACAATGTCAGCACCAATAACCTTTTAGTTATTATATTTTCTTTTTTTAAAATAGCAAAATCTTATTTTTTTATTAATATTATTAGCGAGCACGTTGCTATAAATTTTGATTTGACCAAAATCAATTTTTAGAATATAATAAACACATTATATCAACCTAAAATTAAGATTAATAATATGAGTTTTACATATAAACCAAAGAAAAAAAAGAGAGCCAGGACTCATGGATTTTTAAAAAGGTCCGCTTCAAAAACAGGCAGGCAAGTTTTGCAGAAAAGGAGAAAAAAAGGACGTAAAAAAATCGCCCTATAAATGATAAAACAAAACACCAAAATAAGCAAAAAGAAGGATTTTGACGATATTTTTAAAAAAGGAAAGGCAATTAAGGGAAGTTTTTTAATTATCAGATTTTTAAGAAATAATAAAGACAGAAGCAGGTTTGCGTTTATTGTCAGTAAAAAAGTTTCTTTAAAAGCAGTTGATAGAAATAAAATAAGAAGAAGATTATCTGAGGCAGTAAAAAAATATAAAGAAATACTTGCAGGAACAGACATTATTTTTATTGTTTTACCACAAGCAAAGTTAAAAAGTTTTCTGGAAATTAAGGAAGAAATTACCGTCTTGTTAAATAAAATAATAAAAAACAGATAATTTCTATGGATATTTTTAATATTGTTTTATATAAACCGCTGTTTAACTCCCTTATATTGATATATAACTATATTCCGGGGAATGATTTTGGAGTAGCTGTTATTATTTTAACAATAATTATAAAAACCATACTTATACCTTTATCAGTAAAATCAGTAAGGTCCCAAAAAAGCCTTCAAGATCTTCAGCCTAAATTAAAGGAAATTCAAGACAAATACAAAGACGATAAAGAAAAACAGGCAAACGAAATTTTGAAAATTTATAAAACGCAGAAAATAAATCCTTTTAGCGGAATATTTTTGGCTTTTTTGCAAATTCCAATACTGTTTGCCCTTTATATGGTTTTTAACAATGGCTTGAAATCAAGTGAACTTATAAACCTATATTCTTTTGTATCAAATCCGGTCAGTATAAACTTTTTATTTTTAAATATTATAGACTTATCAAAGCCGAACATACTTTTTGCATTAATTGCCGGGGTTGTCCAATATTTGCAAACAAAAATGCTTTTGCCAAAACTAAAAACTCAAAAAAATACCCCAGAAGGAAGCGGGGATATAGCAAAGGCAATTCAATTTCAGACAACTTATTTCCTTCCAATATTTACAGTGATAATACTTTTTAACTTACCGTCTGCCCTGGGTTTGTATTGGACGGTGAGCGGATTATTTTCTACAGCCCAACAGCATTTTATTTTAAAAAAGATTAACAAATTTAACTAAAAAGGATAATAAAAATGTTAGACCATAATGATGTCCAAAAAATAGAAAAAGAGGCAATAAAATTTTTTCAAACAGCCACAATCTCTATCTTAAAAATAGAAACATCAATAAAAGAAACAGTTAATGGCGCGGAAAATTCTTGCGAAGTGGTTGATTTAAATATAGATATATCTGACCCGCAAATTTTAATAGGAGAAAAAGGGCAAACTCTTTTCGAGATTCAAAAACTGCTCAAAATTATTTTAAATAAAAAGATTAAAAAGGTTTTTTATTTAAATTTAGATATAAATAGTTATAAGAAGAAAAAAGAGGATTATTTGAAAGAATTTGCAAAATCTTTAGCGGATGAAATCTCTGTAAACAGTAAAGAGAAGATTCTTCCCCCTATGTCTTCTTATGAAAGAAAAATAATTCATACAGAAATATCAAAAAGGAGTGATGTTTTTGCGGAGAGCTTTGGGGAAGGGTTAGAGAGACGAATAAAAATAAGACCAAAATAGAAGGTAGCCCTATATCAAGGGGCTACTTTTGTTTTATGGGTATAATTAATATATGGGTTGGTTTATATCCAGAACTATTTATAGGGTCCCATTTTATTTGTTGGGGGCCTATTTTATTATAATCATTTTCTGTCGGGAACGCTTGGCAGTAAGTTGAAAGCAATCCTGTGTCATTATCAGCTCTGTGCATTAATATAATTAGGTAGTTTCCATTTATATTTATAGAAGAAATATTTTCTTCATCAAGCGACGGGCATTCATATCTTTCGCATAATCCGGAATCTTTCCAAAAAGCACAGTCCATTTCATCCTTAGGGACAGTGCATTCTCCCCCGTTACCAACAAATGTTAAGTCGCTAAGCCTTCTAAAATATAATGATTTTCCGCCAGATGTTTTTATTTCCGAATTTTTTATCTTTAAATATCCTCCACTCCTATTCTCTTCTTTGCCAGGCACAGAATTGTGTGATTTTCTGTATATATATACTCCATCTCCATCTGGATTAAAATCATATTCATAAATAGAGGCAGAAGACGCAGAGATTTTAACTTCTTGGCATCCGGTGTTGGGATTTATATACTGGCAAGCCCCCCAATAATTTATATTGTCGTACAAAATTGAAATATAATAAACACTATTAGACGAATCTTGTAATATTCTGACCGAATTAACTTTGTTTTTTAAATCGGCCAAATCAGGAACGTTTTGATTGTATAGTGTGTTTTTGTCAGAGCAATCTTTTGAGTTATAAAAAAGGACTCCAGGTCTTGTTGATTCGGGGATTTGAATCTCTACTTTTTCCAATGGGCTTGTTTTAAAAATAGACAAATAGGGATTTATGGTTGTAATTATAAGATAAGTAAGCAACAGAATAAGAAGTCCAGAGATTGCGCCCCAGAACCTTTCTTTTGCTGCGGCCATTGCGCTTGGACTTGCAGGAGCAATAAAATAAAAAACTCCAGATATTATAAGAGTCAAAAAAACTAAAGCAAATCCAATTGAAAGCCCGGCATCAAAAACATATTTTAAATATTGCGACAAATCAGATTCCCCGGTTATAGTGGACCCTGTTATTGTCTGCGGATATTCAATTTCTAATTCAAAATCAGCAAAAGTTTTTGCAAAAGGAATAAAAGCCAACAAACAAAAAATTATAAGGAAAACAGATATTTTTGAATTAAATTTTAGATATTTGTTCAGCATTTTAATTTGTCGGAGCAACAAAAATTCTTTCTATTTTTGCCCCTGGAGCTAAAAGCTCTGTTGTTTTTAGATTCACAACGTCTTTTTTAAAAACTTGGCACGAAGAGCCAACCCATAAAACAACAATATAACTGCCTTCAAATTCAATAGAGCCGGATCGCTGTTTAAAGTTTTCATATATTTGTTTATATCCAATGGGCCTTTCAATACCTGAATAGTTAAATATTAAACTGTCAGCAAATTCAGACCAATTACTGCCTATTGTTTGGCTCTTTAAAGAAATCTCTCCTGCTCTGGCGCCTACCCCCCATCCAAATGGTTCGCTATATAAATTAACCCCTTGGCCGGATGTCTGATAGTCATTGTAATTCCAATAAAAAACAGTTGCAGAAGCTAATGAAAAATTTGGAAAAGAATCAAAGCATTTAATTTCTTGTTCGGTATATATTGGATTATAGCAGTTTCCAGCTGATGTTGGGTCTTCTTTATTATGAAAAATAATTCCGTATCTTGACTTTGAAGATAAATCATTTACAATTCTTACCCCGCCTAAATTATCTTTAAAGGGCTCAAAAAGAACATTTGAAGAAATAATAGGCTGTGACATAAATCCTGAGCACATATCTCCATTGCATCCATCAAGACAAAAATAAATTCCCGGACTTTCATATGATATTTTAAACGAGCCAACGCCCGATAAGCTTTCCCGTTCCCCGCATTTTTTTTTAACAACAGTTACGTCTTTATACAGTCCATCATTTCCTCTGAAGTTTGTTTTAGGATATTTCCAGATCAATATCGGGGTGCCTGTTTGGCATTTGTAAATGATATTTCTATATCCCCTGGAAATATTTGATACATTTAATTCTGACATGGGAGCTGGTTTAAAATTAGAGCCGTTTGTATAAAAAATACCATCTGTTTCCGGCAGTTCTGTCATTTGGACTTCAATAATGCTTGGGTTTATGGTCTGCAGTATAACAACAGCTGATAAGGTCAAAATAATTCCAATTAAAGAATTTTTTATCTTTTCCTTTGCTTCTTTTGCCAGAGATGGGTTGGCGGGAGACATTATCAATTGAATGCCTCCTATGGCAAAAGAGATTACAGCTATAATTGCTGACAAGTATGCTATTAATCCAAAAAAATAAGCAATATACGAAGGAAGACTGTCTTCACTCGGGGCTCTTAATCCGGGAATAACGGGAAAATCAGAAATCTCCAAAGCAAAAACAGAAGATCCGTTAATGGTCAGAAAAAATGCCAGTATCAGAAAAAATAATAATTTGTCTTTTTTTTTAAACACAGTCTACTTTATCGGTATTACATTTACATAATTTATTTTGTTCCCAGATTTTATATAATCATACGCATCTAAATTTTCAATATCTTTTTTACTAAATGTTATACAGTTTAATGCTTGTCCTCCGTTATGCATTCCATAGCTGTACAACGCCACAAGATAATCCCCTTTTATTCTTATGGATTTAGGACAATCGCGAAATGCCGGGCAGAGACAGCACTCTCCATTGTTAGCAACGCCCTGCGCGCTGCTACACGAGGAGTATGCAGAACTATTGCAATAATTTGCTTGCAAATTTTTAACTCCAGTATAATCAAATATCATCGTACTGGCATCCTGTGAAAATATATTATCGGAAGAGCTTATATTATTTATGGTTGTTTTTGAAACATTAAATATTCCCGATTCAACGTCGGCATTCCATCCGTATGTCTGTTCAAAAAAAGAAATTCCGTCTCCCGAAGAGTCGGGGTCATTTTTATTCCATACAAAAATATCTGCTGAAAAAACAGGAATATCAACCGGTATGCATTCACTTTCTTTTAAAGATATGCTGTATGGAGTGCATGTTCCTCCGCTTTCCAAATCCGGTTGCGTATGTCCAACAGCTCCATAAAACAGCGCATTATTTAAATCATTAACAATTCTAATCCCACCTATTTTCCCCCTGAAAGGATCTTCAAGGCCTCCGCTTAATTTGTTAACATTAGACATATATCCTGAGCATAAACCTTCTTTTCCGCATTCGTTTAAGCAAAAGTATATGCCGGCTGTTTCATAATCCATTTTAAAAGACCCGAAGCCCGATATGGAAACAACATCTCCGCATTTCATTCTTACGACATCGGCTCCGTTACTATAGTCAAAATTTTTATTTGGAAATCTCCATAATAACAAGATTGGAGCATTATTAGAATTGCATTTATAATATATTGCGCTGTAATCTTCAGGAGAATTTTCTGTGTTTGGCTGGGTGCTTGGAGCCGGTTTTAATTTTGAGCCATTAGTATAATATATTCCGTCTACCTCTTGTAGCGGCTGGAGAGTAGTCTCTACCAAACTTGGGTTTATAGTTTGCAATATAACAACAGCAGATAAAGTTAAAATTAGACCGAGCAGAGATCCCTTCATTCTGTCTTTTGCCTCTTTTGCCAAAGACGGGTTTGAAGCAGACATTATCATTTGGATTGAGCCTATTGCAAAAGAAATCACAGCTATAATGCCAGCCACATAAGTCAATAATCCAAAAATATATCCCACATAATCTCCAAGGTCGCTGTCTCTGCTTAACTCCGGAAGCATTGGAATTTTTGGGTAATCAGTTATTTCCAAGGCAAAGATATTTCCGCATAAAAAAAGCAAGCTGTAAAAAATGAAAACAGGCAGTATTATAAATTTAAATATTTTTTTATTTTTCATAAAATTTTTGACAGTTCAGTTTATTATTGCAACTCTTGTTTTCTTGTTTCACAACAAAACCAATTATCCATTAAAGAGCCTTCATATGCTTTTACTTTTCCGAACTCTTTTCCGTAACAATAGAAAGGAGTTGATTCTCCCGCAAAAATAGTTTTTCCTTTATCTGTGATAGGAGAAATGATTTCATCTTCAACTCGGGTGCAGCTTAAAAGCCGGACATAGTTTTCTCCGTAATTATTTTGGGTTGTGCTGCAATCGTCCGCTGACTTTCTGGCATAGTCCAATTTTTTTATAATATCACTTCTTCCGCCGTCAATCGTGAATGTGTAAAAATTTTTAATCGCAAAAATAATTCCACTGTGGTAATATTTTACCCCTTTATATTCTACCCCTTTCGGACATTTTTCAGAAGCTGTTTTGCCTCTTAATAAATTAATAATCTTTTGGCAAGGATTGCCAGCGCACGGCTGTCTTTCACACGAGCAATTATAAGTTGTTGTTTCACTCCCTTCTTCATCTGTGCTAATTGTTTGAGTTTCAATAAATGCGCATTCTGCCTCGCAGGCGGATTCTTTTCCTGATTCATTACATTTACTGCCACAAAGGCAATAATTTTTTTCTTCTCCTATTTTTCTTAAATAATTGACCAGATTATTTACGCTTTCTGATATGCTTTTAATATTGGCTGCAAGGATTACCCCCCATTGTTCAGACTCATCAACAATTTGTCCAACAGGGACCTCTCTTGATTTTAAGCAAATTCTTTCTTCTCCAATGGGGACCGTCTTTCGGGCATCATCTTTTGTCCACCAAGATTGGTTGCAGTAAAAGGTTAGGGAGTCATCGTTGAAATAAAATTCATCGCAAGACCCGCTGCATACTCTGCATTCAAAATCGTCTCCTGAGCAAGTTGAATCCTCGGGAAAAATATATTCGGAACTTTTATTTGTAATGTCACATGGGCAATCAGGACACTTTGAACTTGATGAGCATTTTGTTGTTTCGGGGTATGCTGTTATGCACGGTATCTGCTCTCCGCTTGATGTTGCGCCTACGCTTTTGTTTGGTTTTTGACAAAGCTGGCTTTCCGGATGCTTATAAAGATAAGAGGATGAATATTCATTTCCAAAATAATAATTTGGTTTTTGACAGTCTGCATATCCTGCATATTGGTCAGAACAGTATGTGCACAGTGTGGCAGTTTTTAAGCATTGCTGAAATTCTTTTAGATCTCTGCTTTCCGAACAATCTTCTCCAAGTTTTGAAAAATCCATCAAACAACTATCCGCATTATCAACCACGCACTTGGAGTCGTTTTTGCATTTTTTCTTGCAGTTTTCTTTGTCGGTTTCATTGCACAATATCTCGCAAGAATCTTCACATTTTTCTTTGCATGTAGACATGCATTCTTTAAATGTTGAAAAATTGCTTAAACCAGGCGTACAGGATCTTTTATTAAAACAATCTTCTATGTCCCCGGATTTATAACAGTCAAAATCTTTCTGTTGATCTCCCGGACATAATTTTTGGCACTGGCTATAACATTCAGAATTATTATATTGAAAGCCTTTGCAATATTTTGCAGGATTAACCATTTCCGTGCCTTCTTGTTCTGAATAAGTTTGTTCAACTAAAATTGTTTTTTTGGTTTTGTCTGTTTGCTCGTATGTTTTTAGGAAATCAACGTAAGAATCTGCAAGATAACAATTTCCCAATTCATCTTCGGCCAATGTTAGGTTTTCATAATCTTCTTCAACCTCTTTTTTGATTTCTTCCAGTTTTCCTTGAAGATATACAAGTTGGTCCACTAATTTTAATTTGTACCACGGGCTTTTTTGAAGCATGCATTTTTTGCGGTTATTGCGACACTTTAATAATTCTCTTTGGCAAACACTATTGTTTGACGGACAATTTATATCGCAGGGACTGCATCCTCCGTCATTAAAAATAAATATTTTTTTATCGTTTAATATTTTTTCAACCTCTACCACTTGTTTTATGGCTTCATAATTCCAATTATAATCTGACCTAAATTCTTTCATTCCCTTAAAGTCTTTTTCGTGTTTATTGCATTCGGGATTGTCAGTTGTGGCGGAATCAACATCTCCGCAAAAGTATGTAAGGCATATAGGACCCTCGTCTATTTTTGTTTTATATCCTTCCGGACATTGGTCGCACGAATTATGACTACAACTGCATCCGTTACTCTGGCAGTTATCATAACATATGTCTGACCTTCCATTATTGACTGTTGTTGAGCTATCGCATGCGCCCGAATACCCGCAACTGTCTTCCCCACAATTATTTACGCAATACCCGTATGCTGAAGTTTTAGCCGCAAAATAAAAATCATTGGAAGCAGATTCATCTTCTGCGGGCATATTTAAACTGCAACTGCATTGTTCCATCATATCTATAATTTTTTGCGATAAATTATCAACTAACTCAGCTTTTTTATCTGCTGCTTTTGATAATTGAAGAATACAATCAACTCTGTCGTGTTCCAAAAAAGTGGGAGATGGAATTCTTTCTCCGCTGTCTATTTTTATAATTTCACCGTCAATTGGGTCTCCAAAACTGTCAAATTCATAACAACTCATTGTTTCTGCAATAAGGCTTTCAGTCAAAGTTCCTATTGGTATTTCTGTATAAATATCAATAGGCAGAGGGTTCTCTTTATTTATATTTAAGATATTGGCTATATATGTTAAAGGTCCAAGGTTTTCTAAGTTAAAAATAACCAAATATGGATTTATAGTAAAAGCTATCAGGTATGCGCAAACCGTCAAAATCATTCCGATTGAACCTGCCTTAATCCACTCTTTGCCTTCGCCTGCCATTTTTCCCTTGGAATAATCAATTAAAAAATAAATCCCGCCGAACGCCAAAATAATGGCAGACCCAAAAACCGCTAAAAATACGCCGATATTAAAAAAATATTTTGCGTATTCTGCAAAAGATGAGTCGGAGTCAATAGACATCCCAAAAATTACGGGGTATTCAACTTCAAGCGCGCAACCGCATCCTGCGCTTAGTAAAAATAATCCGGCAAAAAATATAAGTAAAATTGATTTTATTTTCATCGGACATTTCCTATTTTTACAGGGACACTGTTTTCTTTTCTTCCCTGATTCTTAAAATTTCTTCCGGAGAGGTTGTTATAATTTCATTTTCTGTTTGACTGGCAACAACAGAAAGAGCAACATGTTTCTTGCCTGCAAAAAACAGCCCCTCCCCAACAGCGGCTTCAATTAGCAAGTATTTTTCTTGTTCTGTAAGATTAAAAGTCCTTTGAACAACATCAATCGTTGCGGTTGACTGCTTCATTAAAAACTGCAGAGAAGAGTTTGTCACAATCGCTTTTCCATAATCGGATTTCATAAAATCAGCAACGTCTTGCGTAATTGTTGTTACTCCAAGCCAGTATTTTCTTCCTCTTTTTACAAGTCCAAAAAGAAATGAAGCTCCGTCTTCGGATTGCATCAGCCACCATGCCTCGTCAATAACCAAAATTCTCTTTTTGAGTTGAGACCTAACCATATTCCAAATATATCGCATTACAATATAAAGAGCTATCGGCCTCAAGGAATCTTCCATATCTCTTATCCCAAAGACAACAAAATTTTTATCTAAAGAAATATTAGAGTGATTGTTAAAGAAGTCGGAAAATGTTCCTTTTGTAAATTTTTTAATTCTATTTACCAGTGATTCAGTTCCTGCCATGCTTTCTAAAATTTCTTGGAAGTCAGACATAAGCGGGATATTGTTTTTCCATGTTTTTGGATCTGACTGCGCCGTTATGTCTCTTACGGCATAAGTTTCTGTCAGGGCTTCATCCAATAAACTGTCTTCTTCCGGAGTTAGTCCTCCGAGCATTATTCTTAACAAACCAACAAGGTTTATAACATTTGACCTTAAAACGTCTTCGGGGTTGTCGTCCGGGCCGGGCAAAGGCAAATCAAAAGGATTAAGGTGATTGGGAGATGTAAGCGAAATTTTTAAAAAAGAGCCGCCAACTGCATCCGATAAAAATTCATATTCGTTTTCAGGGTCAATAACAATAACGTCAACTCCCTGCATCAGGTACCTTAATATTTCAAGCTTCACGGCAAAAGATTTTCCGGAGCCAGATTTTGCAAAAACAACCATATTGGCATTTTCTAAAGAAAACCTGTCAAACAAAACCAGAGAGCTGTTATGCCTGTTTACACCATATAAAATTCCTTCGTTGGAGCTTAAGTCAAAAGATATAAAAGGAAAAGAAGTTGAAAGAGGCTCTGTGTCCATTGGCGTTCCAACTTCTAATAAATCCAAGCCATAAGGGTTGCAGGAAATAAATCCTTCTTTTTGCCTGAATAATGCTGGTTTTATATAAATCAGCCTTGATTCAAAAATGGATCTTAGTGTAAGTTCTGTATCGCGAAGCTCTTTTTCAGAATTTTCATAAACCGTAATATATAGCCCAAACCTGAACATTTTTTCTTGGGCGGTCATTAATTTGTCGCGCAAGTTTTCTATATCTTTATATCCTGTTTCAAGTGACGGGTCGCGGATAAGCCCTTTTTCTTCCCTTTCTATTATTTCAGAAGAAACTTCGGTAACTTTTTTTCTTAATTTTTTTAAAATCAGCTCGGAAGAAATCGGGTGGATGAAAAAAGAAATATCCATTGCCGTGTTCAAATCAATAACAGGCGAAAACCACCCTGTGTTCAGATACCTTGGATAAGAAAAGACAAAAAAAGATTTTGCAAACCTTTCACCTAATTTTATATGGTCTTGCGTTATTCCAATATACGGAGGCGCAATAACGTCTCTGACATCAAATTTTTCCTCCTCAAAGAGTTTCTCTTCTAAAAGATTTTCCTCTTTTTTTCCAAATAAGCTGTTTAAAAATGATCCCATTTTAGAATTATTTTGATTTCTAATATTATTTTAATAACTCTGGCAGTATTTCGGGGTAATATCCCACTTCTGCCTGGTCTGGATGATGAATCGCCCAAAACAATTCAATAAGCTCCGGGGTAGTCAAAGGAATTGCTTCAAGCCCGCACCTTCTTAGTCCCATTGCCAGATATTCCATTCTTTGCCAAAGTTGTGTTTTGCATCTTTCAAATTTTTCATCGTTCATTTCCTGCGTCTCCCCGTCTTTTTTTAAAAGGTTAAACTGGCTTGATGCCGCTTTTATTCCAAATATTTCCGTTAACGCATAAGGAACAACAATGTAAAAATTTTTTGTCATCACAACATCTCCTACCACCATATTTTTAATGAAATCCCTATAAGATGCAGTTTGTTTTTTCATTAAATCATTTACTTGTCTTTCTTCAAGGTCTTTTAAGGCATCCAGATAAGGCGTAATATTTATATTTCTTGATTGAATGACAATTTGGCAGGAAAAATCCAAAGAATTCAAAAAACTTTGAAAAGCGTAAATAATCGCTGTTTGTTCCTCTTCTGATTTTAGCGCAAAATTTATTGAAGAAACCATAAGCACACCCCTTATGGAATTATTTTTCAAAAGCAAAACTCCCTCCCTTATATCTTTTATCTCCAAAAATGATTGTGTTGCTGTCTCGGCCATATAAGTGAATTTTTGAAATTTTTAAATTTTTCTAATTTTTAAATAATTATTTAAATTTCTAAACTTTTTTTGTCACAACTACTAGAAATTTTTGCAAAAATAAGGGTGAGTTGATGAGCTTCAGACCATAATTTTTCGCAAACGTCTTTTTTTGAAGAATCTGCCCTTGCTATCATCCTTAACCAGTGTTTAGTCTCATTAGATTCTTTTTGGCATATTCGGATTTTATTTTTAAAATCCTTTTTTGAAATTGCTTGGTTCGCTTCCATATAATTTGCTCCAATACTTGTCGCAGACCTCACTATTTGGTTTGATAGGGGGCGATTAATCTCGTTTTTTTCAATTCTTTTGATAAAATCTATAATAGCTTCTCCAAATTTAGCTGTTCGTTCTTCTAAATCATATTTCATAGTCTCATTAAAAATTAAATCATTAAAGGATTATTTTAAAAATTAAAAATTACAAAATTTAAAAATTATCTTAATTATTTTGTCTTTAGTTCCACTTCTGTCCTTATTTTTCTAAGCTGACTTTCTTGTGCCTTTAAAACTGGTCCTTGGTCAATTTTTTTGATAACGCCCCTTTTAATGGTTTTGAAAGGATATGGAGATTCTTGCTTTTTCCAAGTATAATTTTTTCCTCCAGCGGCAAATCCGATTGAATTTAAAAGTATGTTTAGTAAAGGAACTCCGTTTATTGAAACAAAAGACAATGCAATTGCCGCAAAAGCAATAATAACGCTTGCCATTACAAACATTATGAAAGGCAACACATAGTAAAGAATAAAACAAATTGCTCCCGCTCCTACAAGATAAAAGAATTGCCTGAATGACAAGAAAAAAGCTATTTTACCCTCTTGTTCAATAAATTGTGGCACAGGATATTGTTCCATTTATTAAGGTTTTTTAACTTTAAATTATATTATTATATCACATATAAAATTAAGCCAACAACCAAAGTTATCAACAACTGCTCAATATATTGACATCAGTGCGTATTTATGCTATAATAAATATAATTGAACATTGTCAAATATGGCTCATATTTGAGTCATAATCAATCAATCTAAAGGAGAAGGCTATGTTGACGTACGTTTACCAGCTGATATTTTGTTTTTTCGGAGCATGCGTGTTGTATCTTGCGGGATACTATATTGTTTTTGCTCTAGCAAAAAATAACATCCTGTGGACCATTGTGGAGCAAGGATGGTGCAAAATTGTTTTGAATCTGGGTAAATACGAAAGAACAATTGGCCCCGGAATGCATTGGTTTGGACTTCCAGGTATAAACACTCTTTACAAACGCACGATGACGTTTTTAGAGAGCGTGACTGATAAAGACGGGAATCCTCGAGCCGAACCTCACGAAGACGAGGATATAAGTAGCTTTAAAACTACGCGCTATCCTTATGCTCTTCCTTTTAAAGATGAGGAAGACAGTCACGGATTGCATCTTTCTGGAATTTTGGCAGCATTTGCTGTTATAGAAAACTATGAAAAGGCCTTCTTTGTGGTTAGCGATTGGTATGCTGAAATGAATACCAGGATTTTAGCGCGCCACCGCAAGGTTATTGCTCAAGTTTCGTACGACGACGACATTGTTGGGAGAGACACTGAAGAAGAGCAAGCTAAAAAAACAATTAGCGAACGGCTTTGGGAAGAGCTAAATCGTAATGAAAATGGCAATCTTTCAATTATTGGAAGATTGCTTGAGGATTGTGGAATCAGGGTTGAATCCGTAGAGTTGAGGAGTATTGACCCGCCAGAAGATTGGCGAACAACAACTTTGGCTCCTTATAAGGCTCAACGAGAAAAAGATGCCGCTAAACATCAGGCAGAAGCAAGTGCCGTTCTCTTTGACGATACTAACAAAGCCTTAATGGCATGGTTAGAAGGTCAGCGTACTGCTGGACACGACCCAACGCAGGCCCAGATTGAGGCAAAGCAAGAAGAGCTTCGTCAGCGAGCGCTTGCTAAAACAGCCGGGTATCAACAAGTTCACATTAAAGGGCTTGAAAACGCTAGTACCGCAGTCGTCGGCGGAGGAAGTGGCACAGGAGTTTTGATTGGCGGCGGGAATCCCAGCAGTGGCGGAAAACAAAAAGGAGAAAAAGGTAAACAAAAGGACCCCAAAGACATGGACGACGACGAACTCTTCACTGATTTGCCTGGAGGGGATGAGTAAAGAAACAAAAGACCGATAACGGATTATCGGTCTTCTTTTTTTATTTTACTTCACTTTATCTTTAGAATTAATTTTTTACAGAATATTTTATGCCGGATTTTTTTAGTTATTATTTTGACAGAAATTAATTATTATGCTATAATAAATATATAGCCTGAAGTGTAAATTCGGCATGTAGCCAAATTAGGGCAATAGCTTTTTGACAACTAAACAGAGGTGTAAAATGGAAAAGATGGACTGGATTTTGGTGGCTTTGTTTTTGGCTTTTATTGTGTGGTATTTTGTTTTTTGTTTTACAAATGTAAAAGAAGGAACCGCAAAAATTGTTGTTCGTTTTGATGGATATATAAAAACATTGTTGTGCAAAAAAGGACACAAGATTGATGAAAATGGAGAAGTGGTTCAACTTAAAGAAGACGAATTGCCTCAATACCCAGATTTTTTGGGTGGACTTCGTTGGGTTAGTCTGTTAAAACCATTAGGAATTGATAAAATCCTTGTTAAAAATACAAGGTTTATAAAAACTCTTTCAAATGGAAAATTTGAAAAACAGACCGAAAAAACAAATTTTATTCTTGTAAATCATTATCAATATGGATTGGAGTTTAACGGTGCCGAAGACAAAAACGGTCTTCCGCTGTCTGGAAAAATGACAATGACCGCTATGATTACCAATCCGTTTAAGTCTTCATTTTGCGTTAGGGATTGGTTTGATGCCCTGATTAGTAGGGTTCTTCCTTGTGTCAGAAATTATATTTCAAAATACTCATATGAGGAGCTTATTAATAGACCAGATGTTAAGCTTGATACAGATGTTTTTAGGTCAATGAATATGGAAGGCTCAAAAGGAGAACCAAGTATTGCTTCTATTTTACAACAAGAATATGGAATAACGCTTATGGCCTTAGAAACAATAAATATTGATCCTCCTGAGGGGTATCGCGAAGCCACGGTTGCAAAATGGAAGGCACAACAAACAGCAACAAAAGAAACAGAAGAAACTGTGGGCAGAATTTTGCTTTCAGTTGCAACAGAAGCGGGCATAGAAATAGATATGCTTAAAGCAAAACTTAATGCTGACCCGTCTTTGCGTGGTAAATCGGCTAATGAAGGAGGGTTCAAAGAAGCGTTTGACTATGCAAGAGACTTAGTTAAGCGTGATCGGGCGGGAAGCGGTTTAACCGATGTCCGCGTTGGCAATGCTGACGGGACAAAACTTGATCCGGCAACCGCTGCAATAGTCACACTTTTGAGCTTGCTAAAAGAAAACAAAAAAGAGGGAAAAAATCCAAAAGGAGAAAAAGATAAACAAAAGGACCCCAAAGACATGACCGACGAGGAGTCGCTAGATAATGCACTCAATGATTAAACATGGTTTTTAACCAAAACCAAAAGACCGACAACAAATGTCGGTCTTCTTTTTTTACCTCTTATTCAATTAGTTCACGGTACGAGTCTGGCTTTTTTGATTTTTTGATTGTGGACTCTTCATTATTTCTCTGGATTTTGTCTACTATTGTATTTTTATTTTCTCTATTTGAATAAATTTTTTTAGATAGATTATTTGATAAATTATTGTCTGCTTTTTTGTCCAAATCGCCGCTTTCTGTAAGGGGCAATAGTTCTTCTTTTATGCTTTTTACAATGTTTTTGGCTATGGTATCAGAAACGTTAATTTTATTTTTAACAAAATTTATTGCCTCATTCTCAGCGGTTTTTTTTAGTGCCATGTTTTCTAATAAATCATAGACAGCGTCAATAAAAGAATTTTCTTTAAATACGGATTCTTCTATCGTTTCTTCTGCTCCATTTTTTTTGAGAATATCAGAAATTAAGTCAAATATATTTTCTGGAAAGTATATTTTTTTGTCATTCATATTTATTTTTATAATCTGTTTATTAATTTCATTTTACGGGCAATTCCTCTAACTTTTTCTGCATTATCCCTGCTGGCTGATGCAACAGCGGCTCGTATAGAAGCGTCAGTGGCTCCGTGAGCTAAACCAAGAGTAGATTCTATTTCTTTTCTCATTTCTGGAATTGTAGATTTTATTTTTTCTACCACGGCAGGAGGAGCGTTTTTGCTAATCTCCGTAAGTTGTTTGGCTGTTAAGTTAATGGAAACATCTACAGAGAAGGCTTCGCTTGGAAGTTCGGTAATTTTCTTAGGAGACAGTTTTGCCACAGCCTTTTCAATTTTTTCCTTGGCCATAGCACCCCTCTTAACAGATATTTCTGTCTCATTGGGCTTGTATGTAGCAACTGATTTTTGAGCCTCTTGATATGTTTTTCCGGCATCCATTTCTGTTTTAATTTGGTCTTCCACTAGTCGATTTGTGACTTCTCTGTCGCTTATTGGAGAAACTCCTAATGCGTTGTCTATTATTTTTTGTTTTCTCAAATCTATCTTAGCTTGCTTTAATTGGTCAACTGTTGGGTTTTGAGACTTAACAATATTATAAGCATCAACCCCAGACATTCCAGTATCCATAAGCGATTTAACTTCTTTGTCCCTCCAACTTCGGGTTGCTTCTTTGTCTGTTGATTCTGTAAATGCTTCAGCAGAGCCTTTTGTAAATTTATCTTTAGAGACTCCCATAGAAACAGCATGAGCCATGACGGTGTCTCGTTTTTTCGGGTCTATTGTGCCAAGGGCATTTCTTTCTGCCAGTATTTGGGCGGCTGCTGCTCTGTCCTGCGATTGCTGGGATGTGATAGGAGTTCTTTCTGCAATCTTAGCTAATTCGGCATTGTCTGTTATATTGCCCAATCTCTTTGTTGGTTCTGACAATCTGTTTGCTTTAGCCGCCACAGTTGTTCCAGGTGCAACCAATCGTAATTTTTCTCCAGCTGAAGTGGCTGTATCTTTTATTTTTTGTCCGCCTCTCTCTGCTAATCCTCTTAATCCCGTCA
>Ga0265297_10005383_pt1 | contig 19584 bp, 19 predicted proteins | sample Munlanlwell13791_FD_192502 | JGI IMG/M metagenome (GOLD analysis project Ga0265297, IMG submission 192502) | Leachate microbial communities from a municipal landfill in Southern Ontario, Canada - Leachate well 137-91 | ecosystem: Engineered > Solid waste > Landfill > Unclassified | place...
ACGCGGCGTCGCTCCTTCAGGCTTTCGCCCATTGAGGAAGATTCTTGACTGCAGCCTCCCGTAGGAGTCTGGGCAGTGTCTCAGTCCCAGTGAGTGGGGCCATGCTCTCGCACCCCATACCCGTCGTTGCCTTGGTGGGCCGTTACCTCACCAACTAGCTGATAGGCCATAGGCTCCTCTCTAAGCGCCGGAGCTTTAATCAAACAGCTTATGCCATTTGATACCATCGAGTATTATCCTCGCTTTCGCAAGGTTATGCTCGTCTTAGAGGTAGATTGCCAATGTGTTACTCTCCCGTTTGCCATGCCGGTATTGCTACCAGCATTCGACTTGCATGCCTTAGACACGCCGCCAGCGTTCATCCTGAGCCAGGATCAAACTCTCTAAAAGTTTTGATTGACTCTGTTGAAAACTTGCGTTTTCGTATATGATTCCGTTTTAAAAAACGGACAAAATTTTTGTTTACCGAATTGATGCCGATTAGCATCAAAATTTAACCATCACCATGATTGTGCTTATTGAGTTTTTAAGGGACCGATACAGACAGAAAAAAACAAAGATATAAAACATATCTTGTTTTTCCCTTATATTCTGTTTTATTTTTAATAACCTCATTCTATACTAATTAAATATGCCTGTCAAGAGGCCCGGTACGGCCGTTTTATGGTTTGACTTTTAGCTATTTTTAAGCTATAAATAATATAGCCATTAAGTAAATTAAGCTGAAAGAAGCCGAATTTAAAACCATGCGTATTAAATTTCACAGAGTAGAACGGAAAGAAGAACCGATTTTTCGCGCTAATGCCCAGATCAGGGTGCCGGAAGTTTTTTTGATTGACGAGAATAATGAGGCGATAGGCAAGATTGAGACGGCGGAGGCCATCCGGATGGCGGATGAGGCCGGCCTGGATCTGGTCGAAGTAAACCCTAAAGCCCAGCCGCCGGTCGTTAAGATCGTCAATCTCGGCCAGCTCAAATATGAACGGGAAAAGCAGGCGCACCGCCAGAAGATGCAGCAGAAAAAGACCGAAACCAAGAATATCCGCTTATCTTTCCGCATCAGCGATCATGATCTCGGCCTGCGCGTCGCCCAGGCAGAAAAGTTTCTCGCCAAAGACAATAAGATAAAAGTAGAATTGATTCTGCGCGGTCGGGAAAGGCAGCATCCGCAGAAAGCTGTGGAAATAATTGAAAATTTTACGACCAGACTGAAAAACAGCCCGGATCTGCACATTGAAACCGAGCAACCCTTGACAAATCAGGGTGGAAGATTTACTATTATATTGATCAATAAAAAGTAATAACCGTTAAATCAGGTATCCTGCCTGTTTTTTTAATCCGTCAATGTTATGCCAAAAATCAAGACTCATCAGGCTACGGTCAAGCGCTTCAAAAGGACGGCGACCAATAAATTAAAGCAACGGAAGGCCGGCCAGGATCATTTCAATTCTCGCGAATCCGGCAATACCACCCGCCAGAAGCGCCTGGACATCGCCGTTCACCAAACAGTGGCCAAGACCATTAAGCAGCTCACACCTTATAATTAATAGGAATTTTTTGTAATTAGACATTCGCTAATATGCCCAGAGTAAAACGCGGAACCACCCATGTTAAGAAGAGACGCAAATTGCTGAAAGACGTAAAAGGTTATAAATGGGGACGGAAAAAGCTGATCAAGTTGGCCAAGACGGCCCGGACTAAAGCCGGCGCCCATGCTTACATTGACCGCCGGAAAAAGAAACGGACGACCCGCGCCTTATGGCAGGTCAAAATCAACGCCTTCGTCCGCGAGCACGGCTTGTCTTATTCCCGCTTCATCAATCTGCTTAAAACCAATAAAGTATCTGTCGATCGGAAGATTTTAGCCGATCTGGCCGTAAATAATAAGGAAGTCCTCGCGGCTATGATTAAGCAGCTCTCCAAATAATTATGATTTTTGAGATTAAAATCGCGCAAGTCGTTGTGGCCGTCCTCCTGATGGCGGCGATCTTATTGCAGAATCGCGGCGCCGGCTTAGGCAGCGCTTTCGGCGGCACGGGCGGCGGAGTCTATCTGACCAAGCGCGGTTTAGAAAAGAAGCTTTTTATCGCCACAATAGTGCTGGCGGTTATTTTCATATTCTTGTCTCTTGGCGTTTTCTTTTTCTAAGGCTTAGCGCCTTGCTTCGGTTAGGAACTTAAGATGTCTGTGGAACCACTTAAAACTAAAATTTCATCCGTTTGGCAGAGGGTAAAGACAACCTTGCCCTTTTTCGGCATGCCCGCCCGCCCGGTTCGCCAGACTGATTTGGATAAGAAATTGGTGTACGACCTCTCTTCCCGCAAGATTCCCACGGGCCGCCAATTTCGGCACGTCAAAAGATTTTTAAACCCGCGCGAATTCCTAGTAATCAAGATTTGCCTGGCGGTTATTATCCTGAATTTGATTTATTTGGCGGTCGTTTTTGTCCAGCAGCATTTGCAATACACGCCGCTGCCCGGCGGCGAGTATAGCGAAGGCGTAGTCGGTTTCCCACAGACCATTAATCCGCTTTACGCCGTTAATCGCGATATTGATGGCGATCTGAGCCGTTTGATTTATTCCAGTTTATTTAAATATGATCAAGACGGCCGCCTCCAGCCTGATTTGGCGGCGGAAGTCAGCATTAATCCCGGCAACACCGAGTATCTGATCAAGATCAAGGACAATGTCAAATGGCATAACGGCGGGATCCTGACCGCTGGCGACGTGCTCTTTACCTTCAATCTCATCCAGGATCCGAATTACCATTCCCCGCTCCGTTCGGCCCTCACCGGCGTAACCGCCCAGATCATCGATGATACCACTATTAAATTCACGTTGCCGAGCCCTTACGCTCCGTTTCCGGAATTGCTGACTTTCGGCATCCTGCCCCAGAGCTTATGGGAAAATATCGGGCCCAAGGCAGCCATTCTGTCGGATCTCAATCTCAAGCCGGTCGGTTCCGGACCCTTCAAGTTCAAGTCTCTGGTTAAGAATTCCGCCGGCGACTTGAAAGACTACTATCTGACGGCCAACTCCGATTACTATGGCCAGGTACCATATCTCAAGAGCCTGGATTTCAAATTTTTTGTTGATTACTCCAAAGCGATCAAAGCGCTTAACGATAACAAGATCAAGGGCCTGAGCTATTTGCCTTTCGAATCGCGTCAGGATTTGTTAGCCAAAAAGTCCTTGAATTGGCATGAACTTGTTCAGCCGCGGGTTATCGCCGTATTTTTTAATGCCGATAAAAACAAGGCCCTGGCGGATAAGGGGCTGCGTCTCGCTTTAGCCCGGGCCCTGGATAAGGACCAGATTATCAATGAGCTATTCGGAGGCCTATACCAGCGGGTTGACGGTCCGATCCTGCCTCAGAATTTCGCTTACGCCGCGGGCATTATCAAGCATGATTACGACCCGGCCGCGGCCGCCGCGACGTTTAAGGATAAGCCCTTGGCCCTGACTTTGACCGTGATCGATTCAGGCAGCAATCTGGCGCTGGCCTCTAAAATCAAAGATTATTGGACGGCGGCCGGCGTGACAGTGACGTTGCGAGCGGTCACCAGCGAACAAGCCGCTGGCATCATCCGGGATCGCGATTTCGAAGCCTTGCTGTACGGCGAAGCGGTCGGCGGCGATCCGGATGTCTACGCTTTCTGGCACTCCAGCCAGACCGGCAGCAAGGGCCTTAATTTGTCCAACTATAACAATCCGGAGGCGGATAAATTATTGGTGGAGGCCAGGGTGAACACCAATCTTGATGAGCGGATCGCCAAATACCGGAAATTCCAGGAAATTATTGCGGCGGATGTGCCGGCGATTTTCCTGTATTCGCCGACCTATACCTATGTGCAAAGCCAGGAGCTCAAAGGCTTTTCCGGCACGATGGCAGTTGAACCGGCCGATCGTTTTGACAGCATCAGCCATTGGTATCTCAAGACCAAAAATACTCTTAAGTGGTAGCCGGAACAGCTGTCAGCTGGTTCCGCCGCCCGATTTATCTATCTAAATTAATCTATTTAAGAGGCTCAGCCTCGCTATTTATCTGCCGGAGCCCGGCGCCAGAACGGCGACTGACGGGCTTCCGGCAGCCATCTTAATCGTATGAATTTTAAATCCTATTCCCCCCGGATCAGACAGAACCTGCCCGGCAGTGAAGCCATCGCCCAGTTGGGCTTGCGGACCAATCACCCGCTTCAGCCGCCGGTGGCGGTCGCCGCCCGGCCCGTAGCGCCCAAACGACACAGATTTGCCGTTACGCCTACCAGGCAGCCCGCGCGGCCGATCGCTAAATTTTCGGCCATGCGCCAGCCAGCGGCGGCATCCAGATCCCGGATACCGGCCATAGACGGCAGCTTGAAGATCTATCCTTTAGGCGGCCAAGAGGAAGTCGGCCGCAATTGCACGGTTTTCGAATATGGCGAAGACATCGTCATTTTAGATATGGGCATGCAGTTTTCCGACGAGGACATGCCGGGCATTGATTATATCATTCCGAACGTTTCCGGCCTGCGCGGCAAGGAGAAAAATATCCGAGGAGTCCTGTTCAGCCACGGGCATTTGGACCATATCGGCGCTGCGCCGATTCTGCTGGAACAGCTTGGCAACCCGCCGATTATCGGCCGCCCTCTGACTCTGGCCATGGTTAAGCACCGCCAGGAAGACTATAAGAAGGGGACGACCAAGAATCTCAAAACCATCAGTATCACTTCACTTAATCAAAAGATCTCGTTAGGCGGATTCAAGATCAGTTTTTTCCAGGTGGAGCATTCGATTATCGATGCCGTCGGCATCATTATCCAGACGCCGCACGGCACGGTCATCCATCCCGGCGATTGGCTGCTGGAAGATGATCCGCTGCACGGCCGGCCCGTGGATTATACCCATTTGGCGCAGTTGCCTTCCCCGCGCATCTTGATGTTGGAGAGCCTCGGCGTCTCTTACAGCAAGGAGCGGACGCCGGTCAAGACGACTTTGGCCAATCTGGAAAAAATCATTCGGGAGGCGCACGGCCGGGTCATCATCGGCACCTTCGCCTCACAGCTGGAACGGATCACCCATCTGTTGGCCTATGCGGAAAAGATCGGAAAGAAAGTGGCCCTGGACGGCTACAGCATGAAAATGAATGTCCGTATCGCCCAGGAATTGGGTTATATTCCGGCGCACAAGAATACGCTTATTCCCATTGAGGATTTTCATAAATACCCAGACAATAAGCTGATCATGATCTGCACCGGCGCTCAGGGAGAAGTTAATGCCGTCTTTTCCCGCATCGTTAACGGCAGTCACCATTATGTGAATATCAAGAAATCCGATATCGTGATTTTTTCCTCTTCCGTCATCCCCGGCAATGAGCGCTCCATCCAGAAAGTTAAGGATCTGATCTACCGTCTGAGCGATAACGTCATCCACGACAGCATCATGGATATCCATTCCGGCGGCCACGCCAATATCGAGGACATCAGGAAAGTGCTGCACCAGATCAAGCCCGATTATTTTTTACCGGTTTACGCTAACCATTATATGCTGGTTGAAGCCAGGAAGCTCGCCTTGCGCGAAGGCTTCCGGGACGACCAGGTGTTTGTTCTGGATAACGGCCAGATCATTAAATTCCAGAAGGGTAAGAAGCCGCAAGTTCTGAAAGAGAAATTGAATACCGACTATGTCATGGTCGACGGCTTAGGCATCGGCGATGTTTCGGAAATCGTCCTGCGGGATCGCAAGATGATGTCGGAGGACGGCATGATCGTGATCATCGCCACTATCGACAGTAAGACCGGCGATATCATCGGCAATCCGGACCTGATTTCCCGCGGCTTCGTTCATATGAAAGAGAACCGCGACCTGATTGAAAAGACCAGGATGCGGGTTAAGAAGATCGTCAAGGACAAGAATCCGATGACTCCGGCCGATGATGACTATATCAAGAACAAGATCCGTAATGACATCGGACAATTCCTATTTCAGGCGACTAAACGCCGCCCCATGGTGTTGCCGGTGGTGATCAAAGTTTAACTATTATCTAATATTAAACTAAAAATACCAGAGATAATCTGGTATTTTTATTTGTGTCTAAATTGTGGATAAATCTATTGACAAACTATATTTACTATGCTATATTGTTTAGTTGTTTAGAACGTAAAATCATTCATAAAAGACCGCTTTAAACGGGTCAGGCACGACAAGCATGGGGATTTTCTTGTTAGGATTTTTCCGGCTCTACGCTCGAAAGTGCCTAAAAGAAATTTTCTTGCCTACCCGTTTAAGTCGGTCTTTTTTGTTTTTCCCACCGATCCTATTCGAATAACCGATCCTTACCGACGATGATATTGACGCGGTCTTTCATGATGCCGACATCCGCCGGCGTGTCCACTTCCATGACCCCGTCGATCAGCAGCCGGCAGTCCGGGTTAGCGACCTTTAAGCGGGTAGTCGCCAGACAGGTTATATCTTTTTTCTTGGTTTTTATATAGACATCCAGTCTGCCGTCATGCGGGTTGGATTTAATGCTCGGCTCGCGTTCGCTGAGCAGATTAATAATCCTGACTTCCCCTTTTTCGCCGGACTCCAGCGCATAGCCGTCGATTTCCAATACGGTGCCTCGGCTTTGGATTACCGCTTGGTTTAGAAAATAATGGTTGCCGACCAGGCCCAGATCGATCTTTTCTATCCGTCTGGCCAACAGGATATTGCAGGCTTCGGCGGCGTCCTTGATTCCGAAAGAGGCGGCGATGGAGTTATCTTCGCCGATGGGAATAATGCCCAACAGGGTCTTCTTTTGAAAATCACCGTAGAGGTCGGCGTCGATGATGGCGCCGATGATCTTGTTGACAGTCTGATTATTGCCGACGGCGATAATAGTTTTGGCGCCGAGCCTGATTTCATTTTGGATGGCGCTTTTGATATTCTTGATGCCGCCGAGGCGGATAATCTTTCCGTTCAAGCCCAGGTCGGTCAGTCGGATTTCCAGGCGGTTGAGGCTTTTCTGGTATTTCCCCTTATTTAAATAATCATCGTAGATATAAACGTGCATAAGCTTGGATCAAACACGCTTATTTCTCCTCGGCGCTGTTTTTTTCCTCGGCCTTTATTTTTTCACTGCGCTTGTGTTCCTCGGTCAGCATGAGTAGCTGGCCGTTGATCGTCGCCCCCTTTTCAATAGAAATTTCGCCGTATTGGATATCGCCATAGATTTTAGCAGTGCCGCCTATGGCCAGATAATTCTTGGCTTTGATGTTGCCGCGCACTTCCCCGTTGATGATAATGTCTTTTGATTCGGTATTAGCCACGATTTTAGCCTGGTTACCGATGTAGATGCTGGCGTCGGTTTTGAGTGAGCCTTCCAGCGATCCTTCAATGATGATATTCCCCTGGCCTTGGAAGTTCCCTTTTACTTTGATGGATGACCCGATGATGGTCTCCGCGTCTTTTAATTTTTCTAGCTTGCTGTCTTTGCTAAACATATATTTATGATGAAATTTAGAGATAAGGTGGACTGCTTTCATTTTAGGCTAACGGTAGTGCTTTGTCAAAACTATTTTTTCCCTTCCCGGTTGTCAATAACCGGATATTATTATAAGATAAGGCTGGATTAATGGGCCGGCCGCGGCTAATAATCGCGGTCATTATATTGTCCTCGTAGTTCAACGGATAGAACGAGAATCTCCTAAGTTCTAGATCCAGGTTCAATTCCTGGCGGGGACACATCGATTGGTTGCGTTTATCGGTATTGATGGTTAATGATATAAATTATATATTTTGTCAATATAATTGACAAATCTCAATAATTATATTAATACCCCCCTATTGACTTTTATTTTTATATTAGTATTATTAATATAGTATTTTTAGCCGCAAAGTTTAAATTGTTCTTTGAGGAACAATTTGTAATGGGCCATTAGCTCAGTTGGCTAGAGCGCTTCCATGGCATGGAAGAGGTCAAGGGTTCAAGTCCCTTATGGTCCACCAAATAAAACACTCCAGGCACCGGGGTGTTTTATTTAGATATTTTATATAGTCATAAAGTGTGTTATAGTTTTGATAATAGGAAACATATTTTGATTGTAGAAAGGATATTATGATCAAAAACGCTATTATTCTCCATGGCTCAGGGTCTAACCCAAAATCATTCTGGCTGCCCAGCATCAGTCGGTACTTATTGAAAAATAATTATGAAGTTTGGGCCCCATTGTTACCGGATGCAGGCCAACCTGATTTAAAAACTTGGCTGCCTTTTGTTTTAGGCCGTGGCCAGTTTAACAGCAGTACCATCTTAATCGGACATTCAGCCGGATCGCCATTAATATTAAGTATTTTAGAAAATATTCCAGCAGTAATTAATCAGGCTATTCTGGTGGCCGGATATGCTCGTCCGCTCGGACAGAGTAAGAGCAATAAATCTATATTACAAGATGTTTACGATTGGGGTAAAATTAAACAGCATGTATCAGATATCATCTTTATTAATTCTGATAATGACCCTTGGGGGTGCGATTATGAGGAAGGATTATATATGTGGCATAATATAGGAGGCACTTTGATTTTGAGAGCTGAAGAAGGACATATGGGGTCGGATTTGTTTCATCAGCCTTATCAAGAATTTCCGTTATTGGAAAGGATAATAAAAATTTAGTCAGCAGAGAAGAGATAATAGAATGTTCCGCAAGGAACATTTTAATTAACAGTTATTATAGATAAGTCTACTAAAATGTAGACTATTCTTTATAATTTATTTAATATTAGCTAAATAACATATTTAGACCAATTGTGGAAAACCTGTTATTAGTACTCAATTTTTTGGCTAAAATTAATTGTTGCTTCGGAATTTACTTATTATTTGCTTAAAGTTCTAATAAAATTTATAATTCTTATATTAATATATTTTTTTCATTCCTTTTTTGATGAGGGAATTATAAAATTATGTATGACCTGATCATCATTGGTGCCGGACCGGCCGGCATGACGGCCGGCATTTACGCTGTCCGGCGTGAAATGAAAACCCTGATTATTGGCAAAGAGGTCGGCGGCCAATTAGTCTGGGCGAGCGACATTGAAAATTATCCGGGTTTTCCAAAAATCAGCAGTTTTGACCTGATCGAGAAGATCAAGCAGCAAACCCTGGCTTGCGGCGCCGAACTTAGAGAGGACGAGGTTAAGAAAATTGAAGTCACGCCGGAAGGGAATTTCTTGCTCTACACCAGCCGAGAAAATTTCACGGCTAAAACAGTGCTTATTGCCATCGGCCTGTCGCCCCGCCGCTTGGCCGTAGCCGGCGAAATAGAACTCAACGGCAAAGGCGTTTCCTATTGTGCCAATTGTGACGGTCCGTTTTTCCGGGATAAGACCGTGGCTGTCATTGGCGGCGGCAACTCGGCTCTTGATGCCGCCGAAATGCTATCCAAGATCGCCAAACAGGTTTATCTGGTCCATCATAGCGCCCAATTCAAGGCCTTTGAAACCTTGGTGGCGGAAGTGCAGTCCCGTCCTAACATCAAAATAATGTTAAGCACGGCGATTAAAGAGATCGCCGGAAAGGCTAAGGTGGAAAATATCAAAGTTTATGACCAGGGGAATCAGTCAACGGCGGAATTTCCTGTTGACGGCGTATTTATAGAGGTCGGCCGTATTGCCAGCACGGATCTGGTGGCTGATCTGGCCGACAGAAACCCCAAGAACCAGATTATCGTTACCAGCAAAGGAGAAACTCGCACTCCCGGTCTGTTTGCCGCCGGCGACGTAACGGAAGGAGAATTCAAGCAGATCACCATTGCCATGGGCCAGGCCACGACGGCCGCGCTTAGCGCTTATCAGTATCTGCAACTACGGTCCGGTCAGCCCTTCGTAGCGAAAAATTATTAATAATCTGATATAATAGCAGCAGACAGCATTAGCTTTTGTTTATAGGATTATGAGTTTCCAAAGAATTAATTTGGTGGCGGCCGATATGGGCTATGGCCATCAACGGGCCGCCTATCCTTTGCGCGACTTGAGCGGCGGAGAGATCATCACTATCAATAATTATGCGGGCATTCCGGATTGGGAACGGGAGTATTGGCTGAAGAGCTTGCGTTCTTATGAACGGGTTTCCCGCTTGAAAAAGGTCCCCGGCTTGGGCGGGCTGGTTTTTGCCGTTATGGACGCCTTTCAGAGGATCCAGCCGCTGTACCCTTATCGGGATTTATCGCAGCCGAGCGTTCAGCAGAAATATTTTTATCGGTTTATCAAGAAGGGAATCGGCCGCGATCTGATCAAGAAACTTAATGCCGGCGCCTTGCCGTTTGTCACGACATTTTTCGTCGCCGCATATATTGCCGAATATTATGGTTATGCCGGAGAGATCTATTGCATTATTTGCGATACGGACGCTTCCCGGGCTTGGGCGCCGCTGGATCCAGACCGGAGTCGGACCAAATTTCTGGTGCCCAGCGCCAAAGTCAGAGAGCGTTTCTTGATGTATGGCGTCAAGCCGGAAAATATCATTGTTTCCGGCTTTCCTCTGCCTAAAGAAAATATCGGCGCGGATGCCGAGATCTTGACCAATGATCTCGGCTGCCGGGTCGGCGTCTTGGATCCCCGGGGAGCCTACCGCCAGCATTACCAGTCGTTATTAGAAAAAGTGACGCCCGGTTTTTCTCGTCGGCATAATCTGCCCCTGACCATCACTTATGCGGTCGGCGGCGCCGGCGCTCAGAAAGAAATCGGTGCGACCATCCTCCGGCAGTTAGCCGGTCGGATCCGAAATCAAGAAATCAGCCTGAATCTGGTCGCCGGCAGCCGTCCGGAAATCAAAGACTATTTTTTGGATGCTATCCAAGAAGTCGGTTTGCAGCCCGGGCAAGGGGTAGAGATTGTTTTTGCGCCGGACAAGATGGATTATTTCCGCCTGTTCAACGAATGTTTGCATGATACCGATATCCTATGGACCAAGCCGTCGGAGCTGTCTTTCTACTGCGCCCTGGGTTTGCCGATCATTATTTCCGAACCGGTCGGCAGCCAGGAAGATTTTAATCGGGAATGGCTGGTTAGTATCGGGGCCGGCCTGGACAGTCCTGATCCGGCTTACGTATCCGAGTGGCTGCCGGATCTGCTGGCCTCCGGCCGCTTGGCCCGCCTGGCCGTTGACGGATTTTTGAACGCGGAGAAGATGGGCACTTATAATATTGAAAAACTGCTGTCAAAGCATAATTAACCGGCTAAATTTATGACTTGGTTAGGAGTAGCGGTCGCCGCTTATCTGATTCTGGCGATCGTCAATTTATTGGACAAATTCTTAGTGGAAAGCATTTTGCGCAATGGCCGCGTCTATGCTTTTATCGCTTGTGTGCTGGGCTTAGTGGTTTTTTTGGCCGCGCCTTGGTTATTGTCCTGGCCCGGTTGGACGCTTTGGGCCTGGGATTTGATTAATGGCGCGGTCTTTGCTGTGGCCCTCTGGCTGCTGTATGAAGCCTTGTATCGCGGCGAAGCCTCCCGGATTATCGTCCTGGTCGGAGGCCTGACCCCGATTTTTTCTTTATTTTTTTCGCTGGTGTTTTTCGCGGAACAATTTCGGCCGAACCAATGGGCCGGCCTGATTGCCATTTTAACCGGCATTTTCCTGATCGCTTTCTTGCCGGTCGGCCGTAGTTTCTTGGCTCGGGTTTTCAGCCGGTTGCGGCTGACCCAGGAGGACAAGTGGGGCGGCCTTTGGCTGGCCGTCCTTTCAGCCCTGGCCTATGCCTTGTATTTTATCAGTACCAAGGAAGCTTATGCTGGCCAGGACTTTGCCAGCGCTTTTATTTGGAATCGTCTGGGGGCCGCTTTATTCGTAGCTTTGTTTTTGATCAATAAAGATGACCGGCGGGCGATTGGCGCCGCTTTCCGCAAATCAAATCCGGGTGCCAATAAGCTCTTGATAATTTTCAACCAAGCCTTCGGTTCGTTGGGCTTTATCCTGCAGAATTATGCTATATTTTTAGGTTCGGTCGTCCTGGTCAACGCCCTTCAGGGCGTCCAATACGCCTTCCTGCTGGTAATCAGCTCAATTTTAGCTTTGCTGGCGCCGCGCTTGCTCAAGGAAACTTTTTCCGCCCGGATATTGTCCCATAAGATCGCGGCCGTATTGCTAGTGGCGCTCGGGCTTTATCTTATCGCTTTTTAAGATTATGACCGTAAGAAAATCTTATATCTGGTATTTGGCTTTGGTTGCGGCGGTTGCGCTGGCGATTTATCTGTTAAAATTTTCCGCCCCCTATCCGTTTCAACGGGATTTGCGCCATCAGCCGGATTTTTTTGGCGTCACTTTTTCCACCAAGTTCTGCGATGAGCTCGGTTTGGATTGGCGGGAAACCTATGCCGCCGTTCTGGATGAATTGTCGGCCAAGTATATCCGCATTCCCGTGTATTGGGATGAAATCGAGCCGACCGAAGGGAACTATGATTTCAGCAAGTATGATTATTTAATCAATGAAGGCGAGCGGCGCGGGGCCAAGTTCATCATCAGCCTCGGACGGCGGGTGCCGCGCTGGCCGGAATGCCATAGTCCGGCCTGGATTAACCTGAAGGACCAGCCAGCGATACAGGAGGATGCTCTGGCGATGATCAAGGCGGTCGTCGAAAGATATCGTGACCGCGCCAGCGTAGAATATTGGCAGGTGGAGAATGAGCCGTTCCTGGGCACTTTCGGCGTCTGTCCGCCGCTGGATCAAAATTTCCTGCAACGCGAATTCGACCTGGTCAAGTCCCTGGATCAGCGGCCGACTATCATCACCGGCTCCGGCGAGATGAGCTCCTGGAAGCGCGAAGCGAAAATCGGCGATATTTTCGGTAGCACGCTGTATCGCGTCGTCTATAATTCCTGGTTCGGCTATGTGCGTTTTCCGCTGCCGATGATTTATTATAAATTAAAAGCCCGGTTGGCCGGTCTGGCGCCGGAACGGACCATGATTATGGAACTGCAGACCGAACCCTGGGTGCCGCAAGGCAAAATGATTTATTTGACTGCCGATCAGATCAATAAATCCATGAGCATAGAACAGTTTAAGGCTAATTTGCAATATGCTATCAATTTGGATTTCCGCCGGGCTTACGCTTGGGGAGTCGAGTGGTGGTATTGGCAAAAAAAATACGGCAATCCCGAATATTGGCGGATTGCCGCGGGGTTATTCCAGTAGCCGGGCGGCTTTAGCTGATTGGTTTTTCCAGGATCCTGATTATCTTATCATCATTATCATCAACCCATTCCTTGAAACGGCGTACCGCCTCAGAGGGATGGTTTTTTGTTTCCGCGATCAGCGAGAGATCGAAAGCGTCAGTCGTCTCGGCCAGGCCGGCCCGCCAGGCGTCGACCGCGTTGCATCTCTGTTCAAAATGATTTTTAGTCGGATTCATCAGGATCGGTTTTTGGAGGTAAGCCGCTTCGGAGATGGAATCGAATCCGCCGGTGCTGGCATAGGCGCGGCAACTGGCCAGCAGAGCAATGAACTGGGCGCCGCTCAAAGGATGGAAATGCAGATCATTGTTGATTTTGGCCGCTTGCGGCCGGTCCCAGAAGGCCTCGACCTTGACGCCGGGGTGGTTTTGGCTCCAGGCGCTGATTTTTTCGCTATAACCGGCGTTGAGGATGTAGACTAATAAGAAGTCGCCGACCGTCGGCACCTGTTCTTTAATGCTCCGCCTGATGAGCGGCGGGCAGACCCATAATCGTCGATCGGGTTGGTCGGCCGCCGGAGCGAATGACAGGGCGATCCTGATGCTGCGGCGGGATGTCGTCAGATAATTATAAGCTTGGAAGGCCAGGCGCGATAATATCTGTCCGGGCGGGAAACGGAAATCGGGGTGTTCAACGAAATATTGGTGTCCTAAACAATATAAGGGCCGCCGGTCCTTAGTCAGCCGATGGTAGACGCCGACCAGTAGTTCATAGCAACTGATCAAGGCGTCCGGCTGGTAGTCGTTGATGATTTTTTTGATCGTCTGATAGGATTTTCGGTAGCGCCGCCAATCCCGTAAAGCCAGGCCGACGGTCGCCGGAATATTTATGCCCTGGCCGCGTTTATCCACCACGAAACCGGGATTGGCAATGAGAAAAATGGGCGCATTAACCTGTTCCTTAAAGAAATCCGGCGGCGGGGTATGGTCATTAGAGCTGACGACGAAGGCCGCTATGCGGTGTCCGTTGGCCTCCAGTTTTTCTTTCAGAGTTATTGCTTGGCTCAGATGGCCGCGGCCTTCGCCTTGGACGAAGCAGAGATAGGTCATAAATGAGCGGGTAAGGGGAATCGGACCCCTCTCATAAGGTTGGAAACCTTAGGTAATAACCACTATACGATACCCGCGGATCAATCCGGCAATTTATATTTAAGCGGAAGCCGTCGCTTTAGTCAATCATTATTTAGTGTCCTTTATAGAAGCGATGAAACCGAAGCCGGCCAAGAGGATCAGGGCGAAGAACAAGAAAAGGTAATGCAATGGGAAGAAGCTTAAGATCAGGACGCCCAATCCGGCGCCGATAATGTAGCCCAGGGGGCCGGTAGTGCGGAAAATATTGATATAACCGACTTCGTCGGCGTCGACAATTTTGAAAAAGTATGTTTCCCGCATCGACTCTACCAGGGCCGCGCCGACCCGGCTGGCGAATAAGACGGCGGCCCAAAGCCAGGCATTAGGCGTGGCAATGCGGTAGAACAGCAACAAGGAGATGACTATAATGGCAAAGCCGGCAAACAGAATTTCCTTTTCCCCGAGATATTTGTCAGCGATTACTCCAGCCGGAATTTCAATCAGGACGAAAGGAACGAGCATGACGGAAAAGATCCACCCCAGAGTGTCCCAACTCATACCGAGATCCTGAAATAGCCGGAGCGGGACATAAATCACGGCCGCGCTATAGAACAGGGATAAAAGCAAGGCGACGAAAAAAATTCCTCTTAAGTTCCGGTTCCGCCACATTTTTTTGATCGTTTCCGGCAGAGCTTCGCTTTTGTATTCTATCCGGTCTTTCAATTTTCGCCGCTGGGAAACCAGGATCAGATAGAACGGCGCAACCATGAAAGCGGCGATCAGGAAAGACAAGGTATATTGGCCACGGCTGATCAGATAAGCGCTGAATAACGGCGACATGATCCAGCCGAGGTTGATCGCCGTGAAATAGGCGGTGCGGATCCGTCCGGTAGCGCGGTTGTCGGAGAAACTTTCTACCAAGATATCCATATTGATCCAGATCAGGTTGGAGGTTACCGAGAATAGAATGGTCGAGATCAGGGCGATATTCGGCCCGTCAGCTATGGTCAGGCCGAGCAAGGCCGCCAGGTAAAGAGCGGCCGTGACCTTAGTCAGAAAATAATTGCCCAGATTCTTAATCAACGCCGGGAAGAGTAGGATAGCGGCGACGCTTAGGCAGTTAGCGATAGCGAAGAACAAGCTGACAGTCCTAACACTGACGAATTGTTCCAGGAAATTAGACTGGATATAGGCCGGGATAGCTCCAGAAATGGCTAATAATAGCCCTAATAGGTAGAGAATCAGCAGCCTGGCTTTATTTTTTTTCGTTTCGCTGGTTGAGACGGGCATAAGGATAATAAACGATTAATAAACTAGCGGCGGCTATTAGCATGAGGCTGGCAATTTGCGGCCAGCGCCAGCCCAGCCAGGCCGGCGCCGGATCCAGCCGGATGAATTCCAGGCCGAATCTCAATATAGAATATAGTATCATATAAAGCGCCACGGCTAAAACATCAAAGTAATAATCCAGACGCTGGTTTTTTAATCGATAAAAATGGCCGGCGATCAGCACCAACCCGATCAGCAAGCAGCCCAAGCTTTCATATAAGAAGGTCGGATGGAAATGTGTGCGGCCGATAAATTGGGCCGGCCGATTGATAATGTCAATCGGTATGCTCCAGGGCAAATCACTGGGTAGGCCAAAAATTTCCTGGTTGAAATAATTGCCCCAGCGGCCGATAGCTTGTCCCAGCGCCAACCCGGGCGCGATCAGGGCGCCCAGGCGCCAAAAGTTGAGGCGCCGCCGCCGGGCGAATAGCCAGATGATCAGCGCGCCGGCGATAATGGCGCCATGAATAGCCAGGCCGCCCCGCCAGATAGCCAGACTTTGCCACGGGTGCTGCCAGTAGTAGGGGAGCTGCAGCAGATCGTCATAAATCCGGGCGCCGGCCAACCCGCCGATGATCAACCAGAAAGACAAGTCAAAAATCACTTCTCCGTTTATCTGGTAATGTTTGGCCAGCCATAATGTCAGGGACATGGCCGCTAAAATAGCCAAGACCATGAACAGGCCGTACCAATAGATCGTCAGCGGACCATAAGCGGCCAGCACGGCCGCAGGTTGGAAGTTGTGGAGCAAGCTTAGCATGTGCGGACGGAGAGACTCGAACTCTCAAGGGTTGCCCCGCTAGCTCCTAAAGCTAGTGCGTCTACCAGTTTCGCCACGTCCGCCTGGCTATATATTAGGTAATTATTCTTATAAAGTAAAGTTTATGTTATAATTGAGACATCGATTTAAAAAATATTTTTTTGTATGCTAAAAAACAAATTCGTTCATTTTTTCAAAGAGTTGACAATCAAGAACGTGCCGCAAGTCGGCGGCAAGAACGCTTCCTTAGGCGAGATGTACGGCCGCTTGAGCCGGAAAGGGATGCGGGTTCCCAACGGTTTCGCGACCACGGCCGCCGCTTATAATTATTTTCTGGAATCGACCGGCCTGAAGGCCAAGATCAAGCAGATCTTAAAAGGCCTGGACACCAAGGATGTCAAGGATTTGATGAGACGCGGCGCGATTATTCGGCGGCTGATCGTAGCGACCGAAATGCCGCGGGATTTCCAGACCGCTATTTTACAGGCTTATCGGGCATTATCGGCAGAATACAAGATCAAAAATATCGATGTCGCGGTCCGTTCCAGCGCCACGGCCGAGGATTTGCCGGACGCTTCCTTCGCCGGACAGCAGGAAACCTATCTCAATGTCAGCGGCGAAAAAGACCTCTTGCTCGCCGTGCGCAAATGCATCGCCTCCCTATTCACTAATCGGGCGATCTCTTATCGCGTCGACAAGAAATTCGACCACTTCTCCATCGCCTTGTCGGTCGGTGTCCAGAAGATGGTGCGCTCGGATCTTGGTTCGTCAGGCGTGATGTTTACTATCGACACCGAATCCGGTTTTAAGAATACCGTCTTGATCAATTCGATATTCGGTCTGGGAGAAAATATCGTCCAGGGGCATGTGACGCCGGATGAATTCTGCGTTTTTAAGCCGACTAAGGCGATAATTTCCCGCTCTTTAGGCAGGAAGAACATCAAGATGGTTTATGATCCGCGGGGTCGCCGGCCGGTCAAGAACGTGCCGGTGCCGCCAGCTGAGCAGCTGAAACCTTCGCTCAGTGATCGTCAGGTCCTGCAATTAGCTAAATGGGGCATGTTGATCGAAGAACATTATGGGCGGCCGATGGATATCGAGTTTGCGGTCGATGGCCGTACTCAGGAAATCTATATCACTCAGGCCCGGCCGGAAACGGTCCAGAGCCAAAAAGACTGGCGAGTCGTTGAAAGCTATAAATTAACCAAGAAGAGCCGGGTATTATTATCCGGCCAGAGCGTGGGCAACCGGATCGGCGCTGGCGTGGCTAACCGGATCATGGAAGTCAAGGATATTAACAAATTCAAGGCCGGCCAAGTCTTGGTGACTGATATGACGGATCCGGACTGGGAGCCGATCATGAAAATCGCTTCCGCCATCGTTACCGATAAAGGAGGGCGGACCTGCCATGCCGCCATCGTTTCCCGGGAACTTGGCATCCCTTGCGTCGTCGGCACGGAAAAAGCTTCGACGACGCTTAAAAGCGGCCAGGCCGTGACCGTGGATTGCGCGGCCGGTGAGGAAGGCTTGGTCTATGAAGGAAAATTGCCGTTCAAGATAGAGAAGACCAATATTAAGGATTTGCCGAAACCGAAAACTAAGATCATGATGAATATTGCCGAACCGGATTTGGCCTTCAGCAACTCTTTTATCCCCAACGACGGCGTCGGCTTGGCCCGCCTGGAATTCATCATTAATAATTACATCAAGATTCATCCTTTGGCCCTGATTAATTTCCGTCAGTTGAAAGACCGGGCCGTCCGGGCTAAGATTGAATCTTTGACGGCCGGCTATAGCAATAAAGCTCAATATTTCGTTGACCGCCTGGCCCAGGGAGTCGGGGTAATCGCCGCCGCTTACTACCCCAAGGATGTCATTGTCCGTCTAAGTGATTTTAAGACCAACGAATACGCCAATCTGATCGGCGGCCAAGCCTATGAGCCGGTAGAATCTAATCCGATGATCGGTTTCCGGGGCGCCAGCCGTTATTATTCGCCGCAATTCTTGCCGGCTTTCAGGCTGGAGTGCCAGGCGATCAAGAAAGTGCGGGAGCAAATGGGTTTGAAAAATCTGAAAGTGATGATTCCGTTCTGCCGGACCGTTGAGGAGGGTAAGCGGGTCCAGGCGGTGATGGCCGAAAATGGCCTGAAACGCGGACAAGACGGGCTGGAAATATATGTGATGGCGGAAATTCCGGCCAATATTATCCTGGCTGATCAATTTTGTCGTATTTTTGACGGATTTTCTATCGGTTCCAATGATTTAACCCAGCTGACTCTCGGTATCGACCGCGATTCCGGCGGCACTTTGACGGTCGCCGGCGTGTCTAATGAAAAGAATGCGGCGGTCAAAGAGCTTATCCGGCAGCTGATTAAGACTGCTAAGAAGCATAACCGGAAAGTCGGGATCTGCGGACAGGCGCCGAGCGATTTTCCGGATTTTGCCGAGTTTCTAGTTGAAGCGGGCATAGACAGCATTTCTTTGAACCCGGATACGGTAATCAAGACGACTATAGATATTGCTAAGAAAGAAAAGGAAATCCGGAGGAGCAAAGGATTTCTCAGCCTGTTTTTCTAAATGATCAGCCGGTTCGTGAACCTAATAAAAAAGCCCCGGCCGTGGCCCGGGCTTTTTTAAAAGGTCAGGAAACCCCGCACGAGCACCCAGCGAGTGCGGGGATGAATGACTCCTTGTTTAGCACGGCTCGCAGAGGCGTGCTAAACTATAGTCATGAGAATCCGAGCCTTAAATCACTCAACCTATCAACATCAATACCATATCGTCTGGGGAACCAAGTATCGCCGGAAGTTTTTGAAAGAGTATGTTAAGCCCGAGCTTCTGGCCGTCTTCGGCAGAGCGATGAAAAAATATCCCGAGCTCCAGATTATCGCTATTAATACGGATAACGACCATCTCCACATTCAGATTGAAATCCCGCCAGACATCTCAGTCAGCGCCGCCGTCCAGCAATTAAAGTCAATGTCATCTTCTCATCTCAAGAAGAAGTTTAAATTCATTAAAACAATGTATCTTGACGGCGGCATCTGGAGCGTGGGATATTTTTCCTCGACCATTGGCCTCAATGAACAGCAGATTAAAAAGTATATTTCTTGGCAAGGCCAGAAGGATCTACCGCAAGAAGCGACGCTCGGATTCTAATGAAAGCCCGGAAGGAAACCCCGTATGAAAAAAGACTGTCCGTTAGGGCAGTCTTTTTGAGTGCGGGGAGGAGGTCATTA
>Ga0265297_10005385_pt1 | contig 19581 bp, 24 predicted proteins | sample Munlanlwell13791_FD_192502 | JGI IMG/M metagenome (GOLD analysis project Ga0265297, IMG submission 192502) | Leachate microbial communities from a municipal landfill in Southern Ontario, Canada - Leachate well 137-91 | ecosystem: Engineered > Solid waste > Landfill > Unclassified | place...
CATCGGTTAAAAAAATATGCAAGAGTTGCAAAGTTATAAAAAGGGAAGGGAAAGTCATTATTATTTGTAAAAATCCCCGCCATAAACAGAGACAGGGTTAAGGAGGTTTTTAATTGGTAAGAATTTCGGGTGTTGACGTACCAAACGATAAACATATCTGTATAGCTTTGACTTATATTTTTGGTATCGGCAGGTCAAGAGCAGAAGCGATTCTGGAAAAACTAAATATTGGCAACAGTATAAAAGCCAAAGATCTCAGTGAAGATGAAATAGTAAAAATAAGGGAATATATAGAAAATAATTATACAATCGAGGGAGATCTTAGAAGAGAAATCAGTCAGAATATAAAAAGGTTGATCGAAGTTAACTCTTATAAAGGTATCAGGCATAAAAGAGGTCTGCCGGTCAGAGGCCAGAGAACCCATACTAATGCCAGGACAAGAAAAGGGAAGAGAAGAAGCGTCGGCATTAAAAAAAGTCAGGCTTAAGTAAAAGTTTCAGGAGGTAAATTTGGCAAAAAAAACCAGTGGTAAAAGAAAAACAAAAAGCAAAGAAAGAAAAAACGTACCTTACGGGATTGCTCATATTCAATCTACTTTTAATAATACTATTGTTAATATAACCGACTTGAATGGCAACACTATTGCATGGGGCAGTGCCGGAGGGCATGGTTTTAAAGGTTCCAGAAAAAGTACTCCGTTTGCTGCGCAAATAACGGCAAATGCAGTAGCAAGAAACGCCCAGGAACATGGAGTCACGAGAGTAGATGTAAGAGTAAAAGGTGTAGGCTCCGGCAGGGAAACTGCTGTGAGGTCCCTTCAGGCAGCCGGTCTGGAAATCGGAAGTATAATAGACGTAACCCCTGTACCTCATAACGGCTGCAGACAGTCAAAGAGGAGAAGGGTATAAAATCAAAGATAAGGAGTTATTATAAATGGCAACGGTTAAAATGTCTGCCTGCAAACAGTGCAGAAGAGAAAAAGAAAAATTATTTTTAAAAGGACAGAGATGTTTTTCCAATAAATGTGTCATAGAAAAAAAACCATATGTTCCGGGCCAGAAGGCCAAAAGAAGACTGATAGAAACCGAATATTATGGACAGTTGAGGGAAAAACAAAAAGCCAAAAGATATTACGGGGTATTGGAGCGACAATTTAGGAATTATTATAATAAAGCGGTAAAAAGAAAAGGAGTAACCGGAGAGATACTGCTTCAATTTCTGGAAACCAGACTCGATAATATTGTTTATACAATGGGATTTGCCACTTCCAGAGTTCAGGCAAAACAGTTGATCTGCCATGGACATATTCAGGTGAATGGCAAAAAAGCCGATAAACCCTCTTACCAATTAAAAGAGGGCGATGAAATAAGTGTTGCCGAGTCCAGTAAGGAAATAGTTCCAATAATGGAAGCAAAAGAGAGCGGTGGAAGCCTGACCATACCTGAATGGCTTGAAGTCGATCTGGATAAGCTGAAAGGAAAACTTGTAAGGTATCCCGAACGGAATGAAATAAAAGTTCCCTGTAATGAGCAAGTAATAGTGGAACTTTATTCTAAGTAATTTGAGTATTCGTTTGAATATTCTTTTCTTTAGGAGGTAGATGCGAATTGCTAAAAATGCATAAACCCAATGTGAGCATTAAGCATAAAGATGATTTTTCCGGTGAATTTATTATTGAACCGCTGGAAAGAGGATTTGGACACACTCTGGGTAATTCAATAAGAAGGGTCCTGCTTTCATCCATAGAGGGAGCGGGAGTTACAAGGATCAGATTAGAAAATATCATGCATGAATTTTCGACTCTGGACGGGATGAAAGAAGATATAATAGAATTTATTGCCAATCTTAAAGGGATTGTTTTTAAGATGGAAAGCGAGGAACCTGTACTGTTGAAACTTGAAAAAAAAGGTCCCGGAACCGTAACGGCTTCGGATATAAAACTTTCCTCTGATGTAGAAGTAGTAAATACTGACCATTATATTTGTACACTGACTAAAAAAGGGAAACTGGATGCAGAAATAAGACTGGAGAAAAATAAAGGTTATAAGAATGCAGAAGAAAATGCAGTAGAGGGAGAGCCTCTGGGAGTAATACCTATCGATACCATATTTTCACCAGTAAGACTTGTTCAATTTAAAGTTGAAAATACAAGGGTGGGTCAGGTAACTAATTTTGATAAGCTCTCCATAAGTATTAAAACAAATGGCAGTGTCAAACCGGAAGATGTTTTAAGTCAGGCGTCTAAGATTATTAATGATTATATGGCACTTCTGATAGATTTATCCGACAGAGAAAGCAAAGATGAGCCAATATTCGAAGAAATCGAACAGGAAGATAAAAAACAGGTATACCCTTCAATAGAAGAACTTGAACTTTCGGTAAGGGCATATAACTGTCTTAAGAGAGAGGGAATCGATTCAGTAGAAAAGTTGCTGGAATACAGCGAAGACGAACTTCTTGATATAAGAAATTTTGGTCAAAAATCTATTCAGGAAGTAAAAGATAAAATAAAAGAACTGGGATTATCCTTTAAGCAAAAATAACAATCGGGAGAAGCAGGATATGGTAATACCTAAAAAGGGTAGAAGATTTGGCGGGAGCAGCAGCGCTCAAAAAGCAATTATGAGAAATTTAGCCATTTCATTATTTGAAAATAAAAAAATTAAAACTACTGTGCCGAAGGCCAAGTTTTTACGAAGTTTCGTAGATAAGCTTATAACCACGGCTAAAAAGGATAACCTGGCTGCCAGAAGGCAATGCATTAAATTGCTGGGCAATGCCGGTGCGGTACAGAAATTGTTTAATGAAATAGCTCCCGGGATGTATGAGAGATCCAGCGGATTTACAAGGATCGTCAAATATAAGAACAGAGTGGGGGATGGTGCCGAACTGGTAATAATGGAGCTGCTGATAAAATAAAGCGGAATCGATGTTGTTTTGAAAATTGTAAATTATAAGTCGTAAGATGATAAATAACTATATGGCTGTCTTAGAATATGATGGGACCAATTATAGCGGATTTCAAATACAGCCAGGTGGAGTTAATACTATTCAGGGAGAACTGGTACCTGTTCTTTCCAGAGTCTTGAACGAGAAAATAGATATTCAGTATGCCGGAAGAACTGATGCAGGGGTTCATGCCAGGTATCAGGTAATTAATTTTAAAACCAAAAAAGAGCCGGATATCTACAGGATATTATGGTCCATAAATAGTTTGCTTCCTGATGATATAGTTATTAAAAAAATTGAAAGAGTAAGCCCTTCTTTTGATGCCAGAAGGGATGCAAACTTAAGAGAATACAGCTATTTTGTTGTAAACAAAGGGTATCAAAGTGTTTTTTTGAAAAAGTACAGTATTCTTATAACCAGGAAACTGGATATAAAGTCGATGAAAAAAGCTGCCAAAATGTTTTTGGGAACAAAAGATTTCGCATCTTTTTGCAATGTGGAATGCCTGAATGGAAACACAGCCAGGAAAATATACAGGTTTACGGTAGAAAGAACCAGGGATGATCTGGTGATCTTTAAAATAGCGGCAAATTCGTTTTTATATAATATGGCGAGGGTTATAGTTGGTACTGTGCTTGAAGTAGGAAGCGGGCAGAGAGTAATCTCAAGCATAAGCGAAGCTCTGAAGAATAGAGATAGAAAATTTGCCGGGGGAATAGTGCCGGCGAAGGGCCTTTTTCTTACGAGGGTGGAATATTTTAGGTAACTGGAGGAATCTATGGTAAATGTAGGGCTCAAAACATTTAACTTAAAAAAAGAAGAGATTAAGAAAAAGTGGTTTCTGGTTGATGCGAAAGATAAAAATCTGGGACGTCTATGCACGGGGATAGCCAGAATTTTAAGAGGCAAGAATAAACCAACTTTCACACCGCATCTGGATTGTGGTGATTTTGTCATAGTCATAAATGCAGATAAGATAAAAGTTACCGGAAATAAGTTAAAAAACAAGAATTATTACAGACATTCCGGATATGTAGGGAACCTGAAGGTTACCAGCCTGGAAAAAATGATGGAGAAATCACCCGAATTTGTTTTAAGAAATGCAGTAAAGGGAATGCTGCCTCATAACATTCTGGGTAAGAAAATACTTAAGAAATTAAAAATATATAAGGGTGAAAATAGTCCGCATAATGCGCAAAAACCTGAAAAAATTGATTTGTAAGAAGGAGAATTAATTTGGCAAAAGAGGTAGTTTATAGTTCAACCGGTAAAAGAAAACGATCCGTGGCAAAAGTAAGGCTGCTGCCCGGGGAAGGAAAAATCACTGTTAATTCAAGAGATTTCAAGGAATATTTCAGAAGAGACTCTCTTTTAACAATTATTATGGAGCCTTTCAAAGTTACCAATACCGAGAATGCTTATGATGTTATTGCAGATTTGTCCGGAGGGGGAATCTCCGGTCAGGCAGGAGCGTTACGTCACAGTATTTCGAAAGCATTACTTGAGATCAATGAAGAATATCGACCGTTGTTAAAAAGAGAAGGTTTTTTGACCAGAGATTCAAGAATAAAGGAAAGAAAGAAATACGGTCTCAAAAAAGCCAGAAAAAGACCCCAGTTCTCCAAAAGATAAATATCTTTTCTTAATGAGTTATCCTTGCTTAAAAATATACCTGGATAAAATTTCTTATAATAGTGAGATTATTAATACACGATGTGCGGATCTTGGAATATCTGTGGTCGGTGTTACCAAGTGTGTGCTGGGAGATGTTAAAATAGCAGGGGCAATGAGAAAATCCGGTATTGCTGTTTTCGGAGACAGCCGACTGGAAAATCTCAAGAAATTAAGGGATTTTTACGGGGAAGATCAGAAGCTTCTAATGCTGAGGAGCCCCATGCCCGGTGAAGTCGAAGATTTACTCAAGGTTTGTGATATCAGCTTGAATACCCAGTTAAAGACTTTGGAAATAATAGAAAAAATCTGCTGCAGGAAGAAGATCAAGCATCGAATAATAGTTATGGTGGAAACAGATGACCGGAGAGAAGGGCTGCTCCCGGGGGAAGTAGTGAATTTCTGTAAGAAGATAATAGATAATTTCAAATCTATCGAATTCTATGGTTTGGGGACAAATGCAAGGTGTGTCACTAAAAATGGTCCGGACCCTGAAAGTCTAAAAATGCTTGTGAATCTGAGGGAAGATGTTGCGAAGGTCACAGGAGTAAATATACCGGTAATCTCGGGAGGCAATTCAAGTGTCTGGAATTTAATAGAAGAAGGTTCGATTCCTGAAGGAATCAATCAGGTAAGGATAGGAGAAGCTATACTCCTGGGGCATGATACTGTAAATTACAGAACCATCAAAGACGCATATACGGACTCGTTTATTCTTGAAGCCGAAATAATAGAGGTTAAAAAAAGAAATGATGATGTATATAAAGTAATACTGGCCCTGGGGCTTCAGGATGCAAGCAGTAAGAATATTCACTGCCGCAGCGATTATTTGAGTATTTTGAACCAGAGCAGCGACCACACTATTTTAAGTGTAAGGGAAGAAAAATTAAAAAAACACGGAGAAAATACTTTAAATCTGGAAGCAGGTGGAATAATCTCTTTTAATCTTGATTATTTTGGTTTATTATCCTGTATGACCTCCCCATTTATTAAGAGAAATTATATAGAGGGATAATTTATAAAAGGAGTAGAAATGTTTAAGTCCGAAGATTTCTTTGATCTTTCCCAGACGAGGTTTAAAAACCTATTTGAAGACACTGAGTATGTATGGGATGCCCTTAAAAAACTAAAAAAATATATCGGGGATAACCTCAAACCGAATGTTTCTGGTTTAAGGAAGAAAGGCGAAATACTTATAAACAAAACTCTGGTCCTATATGATGATAAAGTCATTGAATCAGGATTCGAAGTCAGCATATTAAAAAAGAAGTTGGTTATAAAAAAAGACGGCGAGATTCTTGATGGTGCAAGCTTGATTTATACCGGTGCCGTATTCATGGATAATGAAATATATATCGGGAGAGGCACGATTGTAGAGCCGGGTGTATTGATAAAAGGACCGGCTATTATTGGTGATAATACCGAACTGCGTCAGGGAGCATATTTAAGAGGTGATACACTTGTCGGAGACGGATGTGTAGTCGGACATACAACTGAATTAAAATCCTGCGTAATGCTTGGCGGAAGCAAAGCGGGACATTTTGCATATATCGGAGATAGTATCCTTGGCAAGGTAAATCTGGGTGCGGGAACGAAACTGGCAAATTTAAAGATAGTCGAATCAGATGTCGTGATCAGTATAGAAGGTAAAAAATACGAAACAGGTTTAAGGAAATTCGGAGCAATACTTGCAGATGGTGTAGAAACGGGATGCAACAGCGTTACAACTCCGGGGACCATACTCGGGAAGGATGTACTCTTATACCCAAATACGACTGCAAGGGGCTACTGTCCTCCAAAAACCATAATAAAGCTGGAACAGACACAAATATTAAAAAAAAGAATATAGCTTCTCAGGCGCTGAAAACTGGAAGATAAACCAGCGACTATAAAAAGGAGACAAAGATATGAGTAAATTATTCGGAACAGATGGAATCAGGGGAGTTGCGAATCAATATCCGATAACTCCTGACATGATTGCGCAAATCGGGCAGGCCACTGCTTATATATTAAAAAAAAGAAAACACCGATTAAGGATCGTTATAGGTAAAGATACAAGACTCTCCGGTTATATGATAGAAAGTGCTCTTGTATCAGGCATATGTTCGATGGGAACGGATGTAATACTTATAGGTCCGGTACCAACACCCGGCATAGCTTTTTTGACCATTAACCTGGATGCCGATGCAGGGATAGTGATTTCCGCTTCGCATAACCAGTATCAGGACAATGGAATCAAAATATTTTCAAATAACGGATACAAATTAAACGATGAAGCAGAATTGAAAATCGAAGAGCTGATACTATCACAGAAACTCCCGACTCTCCTTACAAATGCCGAAAATATTGGTCATGTTTATAGAGAAGAAGATGCCAGCGGAAGGTATATCGTATTTCTCAAAAATTCTTTTCCGGCCAGTCTTAATCTTGAAGGAATGAAGATTGTACTTGATTGTGCAAATGGAGCCACTTATAAAGTCGCTCCTACGTTGTTTAAGGAAATGAGGGCCGAAATCATTGCTCTGAATATAAGCCCGAATGGACAGAATATAAATCTGAATTGCGGTTCCCTGTATCCCGAAACTCTTGCAAAAAAGGTAGTCGAGTCCGGAGCAGATATTGGGCTTGCTTTTGACGGTGATGGAGACAGGCTGATAGCAATAGATGAAAAAGGCGATATAGTCAATGGTGATAAGATAATTGCAATTTGTGCAAAGAAATTGAAGGAAGAAGGCAGGCTGAAGAATAACACAGTGATTACGACTGTGATGAGTAATCTGGGTCTTTCCGTTGCATTCAGGGAGATGGATATAAAGAATGTGAAAACAAAAGTCGGCGATAGATATGTTCTTGAAGAAATGATAAAAAACGATAGTATTATCGGGGGAGAGGATTCAGGTCATGTCATTTTCAAGGAACATCATACTACGGGAGATGGTATTTTAACCGCGCTGCAGCTTTTATCTGTAATGAGAAAAGATAAAAAAACACTTTCGGAACTGGCAAAGGTAATGAAGACATTCCCACAGGTTTTGATAAATGTAAAGGTTAAAAGAAAAGCACCGCTTGAAGAAATACCTGAACTGAAAAGTATAATTGCTGAAGTCGAAAAGGAACTCGCTGACAAGGGCAGGGTTCTTGTAAGATATTCCGGCACCCAGTCTGTCTGCAGGGTAATGCTGGAAGGCCCCAATAGAAGCGATACAGAAAGACTTGCAAACAAAATAGCCAGAGTAGTAGAAGATAAATTAAATTAACGCACCGGCCATTATCGCCTGGCATCAATTGATCCTCCGGGATTTCTTTTGGATAATATACAAAGAGATAAAATACTTTTATTGCCGTCATTATATTGTCATCCGGATTTGTGATTTATGATAAGTAAAATTACCGAACTTCTAAAAAAACACGGTCCATTAACAGGGAAGGAACTCTGCGACAAAACCATGTTGGACGAACTCTCCCTGTGGCGCCTTTGCAGCAGTTCCGATAAAATCATTTTAAAAACATTCGGAAAAAGATTTTTGAGGCTTGATGCGAGAGTCGAAGGATACGCCAGACTCTCCCCTTCCATAAAACGGGAATTCCTTACGTATACCGTTATAGGGCTGGAAAAAGATTCCGGAAAGATCGATGAGATAACAAATTCGCTTTATAATATAATAAGAAATATAAGCAGGCAAAAATTTGAACTTGCCCGGGAAATAATCAAGAAAATAGTAGGATGTCAGGCAGAACCGGCGGTTATAACCAGCGGTGCCTGCTTTATCATTGCCGGTGACATAGTTTATGAAATGGCGCATTCGGAACCAAGGCCCGAGAAATCGACAGGAAAGCTCGTAAAAGGTTCCGATATCGATATTGTGGTAGTTAATGAAAATCTGCCTGAGAGTACAATAAAAGATATCGACAGCGCGATATATCAGGAAAAATATTACCTTATTAAGAATCCCAGCTACATGGAAGAGATAGATTATATCGTAAAAGATATTAAGAAAGTACAGACACAATTAAAATTCGATACTTTTAAATCTATGATTGCATCAAAGATCCTGAGTGAGGGAGAATTTCTCTATGGAAGCCATGATATTTTTGAAAAGATCAAAGAAATGCTTTTAAAACATAAAATTCCGGGAAAATTACTCGCAATAGAAGAAAAAGCAGTAGCCAACAGAGAGAAAGCAGTATCTTATCTTCTTGGCAGTACGGGACTGCTTCCCGAAGAGCAGTACATGAAACTATTCTATACAAAACAGGAAAAGGAAGAAATTTTTTAAGACTGAGATATCTGGCCTGAACTGTAATCCGATTTTATTTTTTCAACATGTCTGTAATGGTCCGTATTTTGTAGTTCCGAGGCGGCGTCTTCGTCAAGGACGACAGTTGCCTCTCCGCTGTAAAGCTGTATTGCCGATGCCGTGATCTGTGATGTTATGGGTCCCTCAAGTGCTTTTGCTATGACTTTTGCTTTTTTCTTTCCGCTGGCAAGCATAATCAGCTGTCTTGCTTCGAGAATCGTTCCGATCCCCATCGTGATTGCAAAATGCGGCATATCTTCTCTTCCTATTTTTGCTTTCTTATAAAAACTCTCATAATTATCATCCAGAGTCTGTTTTGTCAATGGTTCGACTCTGGTCCTGGAAGACAGAGAGGATCCGGGTTCATCGAATGCCCAGTGCCCATCGCCGCCTATCCCAAGGAGCTGCAGGTCTATCCCGCCTGCTTTTTTTATCTCATCTTCATACCACTTGCAAAACTTATCAGGTTCTCTTGAAAGCCCATCAGGAATATGAGTATTATCCTTTTTGATATTTATATGTCTGAAAAGTTCCTCGTACATAAACCTCGCATAACTCTGATCCAGATGATATGGCTTATCAAGATCGATTCTGACACCAAGGTACTCATCAAGATTAAAAGTTTTGACTTCCGAAAAATCAAGCCCGCGACTATGCATTAGTATTAGTTCCCTGTATGTCCCTATTGGGGTGCCTCCTGTTGCAAGTCCGAGGACACAATCAGGTTTTGATTTTATGCATTTTGCTATGATCCCGGCGGCATATTTGCTCATCAGATCATAATTATCTCTTATAATGACATCCATAAGCACCTTCCTTAAAATCAGTTTAAAAAATACTTGATTATTATCTCTGTTTTTTATTATTCTGTATAGAAAAATTTAAATCAGGCAGATGCTGAAGTTTTAAATATCACCTGGTTTGTTATATAATCACTCTGAATTATATGTGAATGAAAAAGGAGAAAAAATGAAAAATAAAATAATAAGAATATCATTATTCGTTATAGTCTCATTAATTTTAGTCTTAGCGGCAGTAACCCTTTCAGGATGCCTGGATGGGGAAATAGCTCCTTATAGTACCGAAGGCGAAAGTTTAACCGGGAACCTTCAGAATACGATATCCGTAACAGGTTCGGGCACGGTTAAAGTCATTCCGGATGAAGTCTTTATAGATATATCGGTAATAACGGAAAAACCCTCGACTCAGAGCGCCGTAGATGAAAATAGCCGGATCTCCGAAGAGATAATTACCGCGGTAGAAAGTTTAAATGCCGAAAATCTTACGATAGAAACAACCGGCTTTAACCTTAATCCTTTATACGATTATTCGCAGAAAAACAAACCGCCGAGGATTTATGCATATCAGGTTATAAGTACCCTGGAGGTAACGACAACCGATCTGGAAAAAATCGGGGAAATAATTGCCACTGCAACAGAGTCTGGCGCAAATGATATATCATCGATAGGTTTTGACCTTACGGATGAATCGAAAAAGACAGCAGTAAATGATGCTCTCGTGAAGGCATCAAAAGATGCAGACAATAAGGCACATTCAATCGCAAATTCAGCAGGCCTGATCATAAGCAAGATACTTTATATATCCGAAAGTGAAACGTCATATCCGGGGCCGCTTTTTTCGATATCGAAAGCAGATGAAGGCATAGAAGCTTTAGACGGGATTACATCCCCTACGATTCTGCCTCAGGAAATAGAAATTACGGCAAGTATAAATATTGTATATTTATTTGAATAGCCACAGGAATTTTTACCGGTTAGGCTTATAGTTAACGTTTAAATAATTTTTAACAAATACTACGGGGGATCTTAATGTGTGGAATCGTTGCATGTGTGGGAAATGAGAAATGTAAAGATATATTAATAAACGGACTCAAACGGTTGGAATACAGAGGTTATGATTCGGCCGGCATTGCCATGATAGGGAGAAATCAAGATGAAGTAGCGGATTCGACGGCAGGTTCAACGAATTTAAGGATAAATGTTGTCAAAGAAGCAGGAAAAATCAGGATACTGGAAAAAGAAGTAAATGATTCAAAAATAGATGGAAATTGTGGGATCGGGCATACAAGATGGGCCACCCACGGCGAACCGACTAAAATAAACGCCCATCCCCACCTGGATGAAAGCGGCAGTATTGCGGTCGTCCACAATGGCATAATAGAAAACTATGCTGAGCTGAAGGAAAAACTTAAAAAAGAGGGACATAAATTTATTTCACAAACCGATTCCGAAGTATTGCCCCATCTGTTGGAGAAATACTATGATGGAGATTTGCTTTCAGCAATGCAGAAGGTCATAAAGAAAATAAAAGGATCGGGGACCATTGTGGCAATTTCCGTAAAGAATCCGGGCGAAATAATCGGAGCAAGAATTACCAGTCCTCTGGTAGTGGGAATCTCAAAGAATGGAAATTTTCTTGCTTCGGATATACCTGCAGTGCTTGAATATACAAGGAATTTTATCGTAGTAAATGATTTCGAGACTGTAAGGCTGACCGCGGATAAAGTGGAAATTTTTAATAGTGATGGGGAACCGGTCAGGAGAGAACCCTTTAAAGTCGACTGGGACATTATAAGTGCCGAAAAAAGCGGATATGAAGATTTCATGTTAAAAGAAATATTCGAACAGCCTTATGGAATCAAAGAGACGATGAGAGGAAGACTGGTAGACGGAAAGTTGAATTTCGATGAACTTGATATGACGCCCGAACAGATCAAAAGTCTGAAGAAGGTCCGGATAATTGCATGCGGGACATCTTATCATACGGCTTTGATCGGAAAACAGGTCATAGAGAAATGGGCAAAAATTCCCGTTGAAGTAGATTTTTCATCGGAATATAGATACAGGGATAAACTGGCCGAAGATAATTGTTTATTTGTGGCCATAACTCAATCGGGAGAAACCATTGATACACTGGCCGCAATCAGAGAAGCAAAATCCGGAGGAGCAAAAGTAGCAGCCATTACAAATGTAGTGGGGAGTACCGCAGCAAGAGAATCAAATGCAGTGATTTACACATATGCTGGTCCGGAAATAGGTGTGTGTGCCACAAAAACATATACCGCGCAGATTATGGTCATGTATCTTATGGCGTTATATTTTGCCAGAGTCAAAAGGCTTGTCGATAAAAATAAATTTCAGAGTATAATCGAGCAGCTGGAAACCATACCCGATAAGATACAAAATATACTCAAGCGCGCAGATGAAATAAAGAAAATTGCCAATAAAACTTATAAATATACATGTTTTCTCTTTCTGGGAAGGATCTTCGGGCTTCCGACTGCACTGGAAGGTGCATTGAAACTTAAAGAAATTTCTTATATTCATGCAGAAGGATATCCGGCAGGTGAGATGAAGCATGGCCCGATAGCTCTTACGGATTCAAAAACAGTAGTAGTAGGAATTATGCCCCATGATTCGGTTTACGAAAAGATATTGAGCAATATTCAGGAAGTAAAAGCAAGAAAAGCAACTATATTTTCCATAATCAGTGAAAATGATAAAAATACACAAAAATATTCCGATTATGTTTTCCGGATACCCGAAATCCAGGAGGAATTATACGCCATCTTAACCATTATCCCTGTCCAATTATATTCTTATTACATAGCTAAAAACTTAAATAGGAATGTGGATCAGCCAAGAAATCTTGCAAAGAGTGTTACAGTGGAGTAAATATTTATGGAAATATTCGGAGTCGGCACAGATATAATAGAGGTAAAAAGAATAAAATCTGCCATTAAGAATAATTCAGGTTTTTTGCAGAGGGTCTATACCGGAAATGAAATAGACTATTGCGACAGGAAAAATAAAGGTATGTATCAGAGTCTTGCGGCACGTTTTGCGGCAAAAGAGGCAGTTTCCAAATCACTGGCCGAAGGGATAAGCAGGAACGTATCATTAAATGAGATTGAACTTATGAATATGGAAAGCGGGGCCCCGTATATAAAGTTGTACGGGATAACTTTTGAGTTTGTAAAGAGTCTCAGAATAAAAGAGATAAAAATATCGGTTTCGACAACAGAAAATTTTGCCATTGCCTATGCGGTTGCAATTTTATGATTTATAAAGAAGAATGGTTGTTTAGAACCATCAGGTGATATAATTTTTGTAAGATGAAATTAACAAGAATTCTAAAAGGCAGCAGAATAGCGGAGATCGATGCAAAGGCCATGGCAGATGGAATCGATTCAAAGCTGCTTATGAAAAATGCGGGCAGCGGAATTTCTAAAAAGATTATCAGTGATTTTGAGAATAAGACTCTGAAAAGGACCGCCAGAGGTCTTATTATTTGCGGAAGCGGGAACAATGGCGGAGATGGGTTCGTGGCTGCCGGCGATTTACTTGATTATGGAATGAAAGTAAGTGTATTTTATCTGTCCCCTGTAAGTAAATTCAGTCCTGACAGTCTATTTTATTTCGAAAAGCTCCGGTCAGTCAGAGGCAATGAAATATATTTTTTGGATCTCAAAGATAATAAAATGTTTTCTTTATTTGAAGAAGAGATCAGGAAAGCAGATTTTATTGTAGATGCAATATTTGGCACAGGCCTTCATGGCGATGATATCCGCGGACCTTCGAAGGAGGTTATAGGAATTATAAATTCAGCCAGAAAACAAAACAGTGATCTCGCTATTTATTCTGTTGATATTCCCTCGGGTATTGATTCCGATTCCGGAAAAGTTCTGGTAACGGCTGTAAGGGCGGATAAAACCATAACCTTTGGGTGCAAGAAGATAGGACTGGTAAATTATCCGGGAGCGGATTTTACAGGAGAGATCGAAATTATCGATATAGGTATTCCGGAAAAATATTACGACCGGTATAAACAAATTTTCGAGCCCGATTTTCAATGGGTGGCCGAAAATATTCCTGTAAAAGAATCATGGACATACAAACATAAAGTAGGAAATCTGCTGGTTATAGCAGGTTCGATTGGATTTACCGGTGCCGCATCAATGACCTGCATGGGGGCCTTGAGATCAGGTGCCGGGATGGTATCGCTTATCTGTCCGCGTGAGTTAAATGATATTTATGAGGAGAAGTTGACAGAAGTCATTACCTATCCCGTGGAACAAACGAGAGATATCTCCATACATCCGGATAGCCTGAATAAAATATTGGAACTTGCCGGCAGATTCGACGCTATGGCCGTGGGGCCGGGATTATCTAGAAACCCGGATACCATGCACCTTGTAAGGGAACTGCTTAAGAAAATAAAAAAGCCGTTAGTGCTGGATGCCGATGCCCTTTCTATATTCTACGGACAGGAAGATGTTAAGAAAAATAGCGAATACTATATAGGGAATTTGGATCTTAAAAACGTTGTGATAACGCCTCATGCCGGAGAAATGTCGTCGATAAGGGGTGTGGATAGAATAAATCCGGAAGACAGGATCAAAATAAATATGGAAACCGCCAAAAAATATAAATTGATATCTGTGCTTAAAGGAGCAAGGACAATAATTTCAGATTATAATGATACTACTTTTATCAATCCTACCGGAAACTGGGGCCTGGCATCGGCAGGTACCGGTGATATTTTAACCGGTATCATTGGTTCGCTGCTCTGTCAGGGAATGGGACCGCTGGAGAGTGCGGTTTGCGGGGCTTATATTCATGGTATGGCAGCGGATATCATGATAAAAGAAACCAGCAGGACCTCACTGATTGCAACAGATCTTTTAGAGGGGCTGAAAAGAGTTTTTTTAGAAATAGAGAAAGTCAAATACAAAGATATTTGATTAAAAAATATAAGTGAAGGAGATTAAAGATGTCAGAGCTTTTAGCAAAGAATATCATGACAAAAAAAGTTATCACTATAAATAAAAATGCTTCGGTAGAAAAATTATCGGAACTGCTTCTAAAAAATAAAATAAGCGGTGTACCTGTAGTAGATGATGATGGCAAACTGGTAGGGGTAGCCACGGAAGGGGATTTGATCGTAAAAGATTCCGACCTGCATTTTCCAAGGTATTTCAAGCTACTGGACAGTATAATATATCTTGAAAGCCTGAATAAATTTAAAAGCAATCTTAAAAAATATCTGGGGACAAAGGTAGAGGACATCATGACCGCAAAGGTAATAACAGTCAGGGAGAATACACTGGTCAGTGAGGTCGCCAATATAATGATAAGAAACAATGTAAACAGGGTACCCGTCCTGAACAGTAAAGATGATCTGGCCGGTATAATTACAAGAGCGGATATAGTTAAATCAATGATTTGAAAATAATTTTTTAATCAGATTAAATGAATAAAAATCCAATAATAGATAAAAGATTTGCATGGGCCGAGATAAATCTCTCCCACCTGTGTCATAATCTTGAAATAATCCAATCATTTGCCAATTCCAAAAATACAAAAGTAATGGCAGTAGTAAAGGCCGATGCATATGGTCACGGCGCGGCCGAAGTTTCAAGGCAGGCTGTAAAATGCGGCGTATATGCACTGGGAGTGGCAATAGCCGAAGAAGGCATAGAGTTAAGAACATCAGGGATAACGGCGCCCATTTATATTTTAGGTGAAAGTCCTCCCGAAGCAGTGGAAGAGGCCATCAAATATGATCTGATCCTTAATATAAATTCATATAAAGCGGCACAGTTTGTTTCGGAAGAATGCGAAAGAACCGGAAAAAAAGTAACAGTAAGCATAAATATAGATACAGGCATGAACAGGATAGGAATAAACTTTAATGATGCCGTTAGTGAGATTTTAAAGATATCTTCACTTCCCAATTTAAAATTAGAAGCTGTTTCCACTCATTTTTCATGTGCCGGCGGCAGGGATGACTATTATACGGAACAACAATGGAAAAGATTCAATGAGATTATTGATAAGGTGAAGGATAAAAAGATAAATATAAAGATTTTTCATTGTGCAAACAGTGCAGTATTTTTCAGACATAGAAATATGCATCTTGATATGGTCAGGACCGGGATTTCAATATATGGATTGAATCCTTACGACGAAGATTATGCAGACTGGTTGGATCCCGAAGCGAGCAGTGCGATATCCAGACTGAAACCTGTCTTCAGCCTCAAAACAAGAATAACCTTTATTAAAGAGGTCCCTTCAGGTGAACTGATTTCATATTGCGGAACCTTTAGAACGAAAAGAGATAGTATAATTGCTACCGTACCTGTGGGCTATGCGGATGGATATCCAAGGTCGCTTGCAAATAAAGCTGTGGTTTTGATTGATGGAAAGACTGCGTCTGCAGTAGGAAATATCACAATGGATCAGTTTATGATAGATATTACTGATATTGCGAAAGAAAGCAATATAAATGCTGGCGATGAAGTTATCCTTATAGGTGATTCCGGAGATAAAAAAATGACTGCAGATAATGTTGCCAGGTTAATAGATACCATAAACTATGAAGTTGTATGTATGTTCAAAAAGAGGATCCCCAGGATATATATAAGATAAGAATTGTCCACATTTAAGTATTTTACAATTTCTCCATACTGTGCATAATTAAATATTACCATTATTAATCGGAAGGGTGTTTGCAATGATAGCAAAAAGAAATACAAAATCAAAATTACTGTTTACCGCTATATTTTTATTTATGATTATTACCGTTATCAGTACATCATGCGTATGTCCTTTGTTTTCATATATTGAAAGGATTACCGGATTTGAGATAAAAACCGGCAAGGAAATCGATCAGAGTCTTGTTAATGAAGATTTGATTTATCCTGGTTCTATGGTTCTTGTACAGGTAGAAGGCAATATGAATGAGATTATGGATTTAATTGATAAGTATGGTGCAAGTCTATCCGAAAAAGATCTCTCAATCCTGGAAAATCTACCCGAGGATATAAAAAACGAGGAGTTTACAACCACCATATACTCAACTCCTGATAATAAAACGCAAGTTCTGGATTTTTACGAGACACTTCACAGCAAAGGATGGTTGATACTGGAAATACAGGATATAGCTGAAGGCGGAAATGATGGGCAGGGTACGATACTTCTTGCTTCGAAAGGAACAGATGAGCAAGCTTTTGTACTGGCTGAAACCCGGAACAATACTTTCATAATATTTTTAGATATAGACCTGGAAGTATTACTGGAAATGCAGAAATAATTTTAATTCGGAAGGATCTAATAAATTAAAATAATTAAGAATATTTGATATGTTAAAATTCAGGTACGGAGATCTTAAATGAAAAGAAAAAGCTTGATACTGCTGCTGTTGCCAGTATTAATCTTGATGCAGCTTGTTATGGGATGCAGACCGGTCGATGAGAAGGCAATATCTTTTGCAGATCAGGCAACCGAAAAATATCTGGTTGCCCTGAATGATCAGGATTATTCTGCTTATAAAGAAGATATGGATGCCGGCATGCTTGAAGCAGTTACGGAAGAAGAATTTATTAAATTTTCATTATATTTAAAGGAAAATGCCGGGGAATATATGCCGGATTCGAAGAAGTATTCCGGTTATACAACTAAGAACGGAAATATTCTGGTAGTTTACAGAGCTGGCTATACCCTGGAAAAAGAAGGAGTCGTAGTGACTACTGTGATTTCTAAATCAAGTGAAGGAACTTATAAAATATCGGGTTCCTGGTTCGACTCCCCGAAATTAAGGGAAGCGGAATATAAATGATTTTAGAAGTTTGAATGGATATTTTATTAATGTTAGAATAATAAAAATCTTTAATAATATTATTTATAAACTGATTGGAGGCATAATGAAAAGAATATTACTACCGGCTTCACTCTTATTAATTGCCGTAATGTCGCTTCTTGGAACCGGCTGCGCGTATGGATGGCGCGCAAATGATGTCTGGGAAGGGATGGCCGTCAGCGGATTATCGGGTGTGCTTATCTGCTTTGCGGTAATAGCAGGCCTGATAGGACTTTTCTTTTTTGTTGTATGGATCATTGCTCTTGTGGACTGTGCAAAGAGGAAACCTGATGAGTTCCCGGCTGGAACAGGCGGAGAGAATGCCAAAACCATGTGGCTCGTTATTTTGATCGTGACCTTTTTTGTAAGTCAACTGAATGGTATTGCAGCGATCGTTTATTATTTTATGGTAATGAGAAAAAAGCCCAGAAAGTAACTGACAAAAAAATAAAGAAACTATAAAAATACTTTTACTAGTATTATGTTTGACTCCCTGTTAAATTAATTTTTAATCTGACAGGGAGTTATTCTTCTGATTCTCTACCTGATGTAAATTCATCCAGTAAATTCGAAATTGCGGAAGGAATGATTTCTTTCTTTCTTAACAAACCCATTAGGTTTTTTAAACCTACCCTCTTTACGATATAACCGGCGATTGCTCCTACTATTGCCCCTCCTATTATGTAGCTTATATCTTTCTTATCAAATTTATTCTTTTCGTCCATCTTTAAAACCCCCGGTTTATAAAAATTGATTAAATATCATTTAAATCATTATAACCCAATATATGCCATTATTTCAAAATTTTAATCAAAGGAATATCCGTTAAGGTTCATTTGGTACAGCAGGTATTTTTTGTTGTATAATATAAAATTCATAGATTTTGATTATTAGAAATATGATAAAACCATAAAAAATGAAAATCGATTTCAATAACCCGGTAAGTAACCCCAATCCTGAAAGGTTCATGTATCTGGATCTTATAACCGGTCTTTTTGTCGCGGTGCTTCTTATTTCCAATATAGCTTCGTCTAAAATTGTGGAAATCTGGAAATTTACTTTTGACGGCGGAACAATTCTCTTTCCGCTATCCTATATTTTTGGGGACATACTGACAGAAGTCTATGGATTCAGACGAAGCAGGAGAGTAATATGGATAGGATTTTTCTGTGCGGCCCTTATGTCTTTAACCCTGGGGTTAATAGGTTTGATTAGACCCGCAAGCGGCTGGGAATATCAGGAAGCTTACATGAGAATACTCGGACAGACGCCGAGAATAGTCACTGCTTCTCTCATTGCTTATTTTGCAGGAGAATTTTCGAATTCCTTTATTCTGGCAAAAATGAAGATCCTTACGAAAGGGAAATGGCTTTTTACAAGAACAATTGGTTCTACTGTTGTCGGTGAGGGAATTGACACAATCATTTTCGTAGTTATAGCTTTTCTGGGAGTATATCCAAACAATCTGGTGCTCCTTATCATTATTTCCAATTACATCTTTAAGGTTTCTCTTGAGATTGTCTTTACGCCGCTTACCTATAAAATTGTCGGATTTTTAAAAAGAGTTGAAAAAGTGGATTGGTTCGATTACGGGACCAACTTCAATCCTTTTATTTTTCCGTAACAAATCCGGTAAAATTTAATCGATTTCCGGCTGCGGGTAGCGATAGTGTCCCACAATTTCGTATTCCTGAAGTACATCGACTTCTTCCAGTTCATTATTTTCAGGTGAAATCATTATGACAAGATTGATCCCATCGTCATTGGTGTGAGGGGAAACAAATCCTCCGCGGTCCTTGTCAACGTTGTTTTCATCAAAGCGAAAATAAACTATATCGCCCGGCTGCCAGAAGAAATCCCTGTTTTCATCGTCCAGGTCATATTCATGGGGAAGAGTAGTCAGTGCATTACGGCTAAAAAATTTTTCCTGGAAAACGACATCTCTGGAATCGATATGCTTTATCGGTGTCTTTCTGCCTGTTTTATCCATAGGGTAATCTT
>Ga0265297_10005386_pt1 | contig 19579 bp, 21 predicted proteins | sample Munlanlwell13791_FD_192502 | JGI IMG/M metagenome (GOLD analysis project Ga0265297, IMG submission 192502) | Leachate microbial communities from a municipal landfill in Southern Ontario, Canada - Leachate well 137-91 | ecosystem: Engineered > Solid waste > Landfill > Unclassified | place...
ATTGGCCGGAGTCATTCTGGTAATTAGCCAGGTCCTTGCTCCATTGGCCATACGCAAAACCCAAAGCCGTAACATCCGTATCGCGTTTGGGGACCAGGCCCGTATAGACCAGGCCTCCGTCCACAAAAAAACTGAACTCATTCACATCCGCAGGAGCAAAGGTCAGGACAGAAAATAAAGTCAGCCCCTGCTTACTATCCGGCCCTCCTTCGCGGTAGACCATCTGGTCGCCGTGAAGATAGAAACCGTAAGTGCCCCGGTGCTTGCGTTTGGGCAGGCCGCTGATCGCGGCAGAATTGCCATTTTCATCTTTGTAGAAATCGTCAAACTTGCCAGAATCGTACATTCCGCCTAATTTATAATTTCCCGGCAAGCCCTTACTGTCTTCTGACTGATTCAACAAATAACTGAATTCCTGCAGTAGAAGAACACCCTTGTTGCTTCTCATGCTGAAATCTGTCCCGTGGTATTTATTATCGCCTACCCGGTCATCGCCGTTATATATACCGGTCTTGGAGAGGACTTCTTTGGTTATTTTATATTTAAGCAGCGCGCCCCAAGTAGCGGTAGGATAAGCGGTAAAGGGTATGTTGATCGGAATGCTGATCGGGTTGCCGTCAATGGAATTATTTACAAAATTCCAGTAGATCGGAGAAGAAGCAAAATCATCCCCGGCTCCCAGGCGGCCAAACCTTAAAGACATCCGGCCGTCCATAAGCGTCTTATCCAGGTAAAGCGAATAAAGCCGGAATTGTTCCGAACCGTAGATGCTGCTGACTACAAAGCGGTTGCCGATATCCTTGGAAAGGCTGCGGCCCTGGCGATAAACTCCAGCCACATGGAACTGCCATCCGTCATAGGCTAATAGCTTACCCAGGTCAATATTAAGATCCAGGCCCAGCGAAGAATCATAACGGAAGCGGTGTTCTCTTTGCCCGCCCACAGGGTTGCTTAAAAGGTCAACCACATAACTGCTGGCAAAGGTCACCCCGGAATTGGCGAGCTTATCGCGCTCGCCAAACCAGTTACCGGTAAGATTTTCACGGGTCAGCCAGTCGGCGCCGGTTTGGGCGTAAGCTGAAGAAAAAAATGCAGTAACAAGAATAGTTGCGCAAATTACCACTCCGGCCCTACCGCGTAAGCCTGGCATAAGCCTTCTCCTTTTTTTAAATGCTGTTTTTTTAGCCAAAGAAAATGCTTAAAGTGATTATATACCGGTTAAAACCCTACAGCAAGAATAATTCTCTAATCCAGTTTCAGATTGCGTAATCTTAAGGCATTGCCGATCACCGACACCGAACTTAAGCTCATCGCAGCTGCGGCAAGCATCGGGTTTAAGAGCAGCCCGAAGACAGGGTACAGCGCGCCGGCGGCAATAGGAACACCAATGGCATTATAAAAGAATGCCCAGAAAAGGTTTTGCCGGATATTCCGCATCACGCCCCGGCTAAGCCGCAGGGCTTTGACTATTCCGTGGAGGTCTCCTTTAACCAAAGTAATCCCCGCGCTCTCAATCGCTACATCCGTTCCCGTAGCCATAGCCACCCCGACCTGAGCCGCAGCTAATGCCGGAGCATCATTAATTCCGTCACCGGCTGCCATCACGCTCAACCCTCTGCCTCTCAATTCTTCAACTATCCCCTGTTTATCTTTTGGCGTAAGCCCGGCATAAACTTCGCTTATGCCTGATTCCCGGGCAATAGCCTGCGCTGTCTTCGCATTATCCCCGGTCAGCATAATTATTTTTAAACCCATTTGCTTTAATTCCCGGACTGCCCCGGGCGTTGTTTTTCTGATGGGATCGGCAACCGCGATGATCCCGGCTGCCTGGCCTTCAACAGCTACCCAGGTAACTGTCTGGGCATCTTCCTGCAATTCGCCGGACCTCTTATCCAGCGCCTCAGGCAAATTTATTCCGGCATCCTGGATGAATTTTTGCTTGCCTAACAAAATTTCTTTTCCGTTTACTTTTGCGCTCAGGCCCAAACCGGTCAAGGATTGAAAATCTTCAGCCGCTTCCAACGAGGCACCCTGTTCCCTGGCGTAATTAACTATTGCCCGGCTTAAAGGATGTTCACTGTTCTGCCCGAGCGAAGCGGCGATACTTAATAAAGCCTGCTTATCCCAGTTATCCGCGGGAATAACCGAATTTACCCGCGGCGAGCCTATGGTTAAAGTCCCGGTTTTATCTATAAGCAGATGCGTTACCTTCTCGGCTTTTTCAATTGCTTCGGCGTTCTTTATAAGGACGCCTGATTGCGCAGCCCGGCCAACACCGCCCATCACCGACATCGGCGTAGCCAGGCCCAAAGCGCAGGGGCAGGCAATAATTAAGACTGATACCGCGCTAGCCAAAGCGTAGGCTAAAGCCGGCTGGGGGCCAAACAAGATCCAGGCAATAAAAGCGATTAACGCGCACCCGAATACGGCGGGAATAAAATAAGCGCTGGCCTTATCCGCAAGTTTTTGAATAGGCGCCCGGCTGTGTTCGGCATCACTTACCATTTTTACGATCTGGGCAAGGATAGTTTCCGGGCCTACCTTCTCTACCCGCATTATAAAAGCGCCTGTCTGGTTAACTGTTGCGCCGATGACTAGATCGCCTTCTTTCTTAGTTACTGGGAGCGATTCTCCCGAGATCATTGATTCATCAATCGCGCTCTTGCCCTCGACAATCAAGCCATCCAAAGGGACTTTTTCTCCCGGCCGGACCCGTAATAGATCGCCTTTTTGGATATCCTCAATAGCGATATCTTCTTCCCGGCCCTCCCGGATACGGTGGGCGTTTTTGGCGGCCAGGCCGATTAATTCCTTGATCGCCTGGCCTGTCCGGCTGCGGGCCCTGGCTTCCAGCAGCTGCCCAAGAAGGACCAGGACCGTGATAACTGCGGCTGCTTCAAAATACAGGCCTAACTCTCCGTTTTTTTTCAAGGCATCGGGAAAGATACCCGGAAAAAGGAGCGCTAACACGCTAAAACCATAAGCTGCAGCCACGCCGATAGCGATCAAAGTAAACATATTGAGGCTTTTATTAATGACTGATCTCCAGGCTTTTACAAAGAAAATATTTCCCGACCATAAAACTACTGGGGTGGCCAGAACGAACTGGAGCCAGCGCAAAACCGGGGACATTTCTCCGAACATCAGCAGAAAAACAGGGATGGTCAAAGCCGTTCCCAGCCAGAATTTCCGCGCTAAAAAGCGCATCTCCCTGCCTTCATCTTCCTGGCCAACTGAAAGGACGGTTTTGCGCTCAAGAGGCATCCCGCATCTTGAGCAATCGCCCGGTTTATCCTGCCCGATCTCAGGGTGCATCGGGCAAATATAGGTATAGCCTTGTTTATCCAGGTATCCCTCCCGTAATAAAAAACCCCGCACTTTTATTTAAAAAGTGCGGGGTTTGTTTATCTACCGCTAAAAACATCTACTTATTTCTTTTTCATCTTGTCCACAAAATCATTCATGAACTTACCCGCGATATCCTTGCAGCCTAAACCAAAAGCTAAAGCCAGACCTAATCCCAAGCTGCCCAGGCCTATGCCCAGGGTCAACTCGGTGATCCGGATACCGATATTGAGCTGCTCTAAACCTACGAATACGGCAAAAACAATGATAATTATTTCTACGGCTTTAGCTAAAATTTTCCCCTGGCTAACGCCGGCATTGTTAGCTGCCGTCAGGACAATATTCTTTAATATGGTAGCGGCAAACATACCTAATATAAGGATAAATATAGCAGCGATGACATTAGGTATATAAAGCACTACTTTATTCAACAGGTCTGCGGCTATAGTCAGGCCTATGGCGTTGATCGCGACCATGAAAGTAACCAAAAGCGCCAGCCAGTAGCAGATTATTCCGACTAATTCCGAGAGGGAATAGGCTATGCCGCCCTTTTCCAATAAGGCTTCCAATCCCACACGGTCAGAAAGCTCATCAATCTTGATCATCCTTAAAGCCTTGGTCACCACTGCCCGGATCAATTTAGAGATGATCCAACCGACAATGAGGATAATAAGCACCAACAGAATGTTCGTTACAAATTGTCCTATCTGCGAAAGGACACTGCGAGCTGGTTCTAGCAAAACTACTTGCCAACTACTCATCCTGCACCTCCTTTGGTTAGTGTTGCCTAATTTTCATTAACTGTATCATAAGCATAAGGTTATGTCAAGAAAAAGTTTCATTTCCTGTGCCGTCAGCATAATAATCTCATAAATGCAGGCACATCCCGTCATAAGCCGCCTCTACTTTGATGCCCAGACGCTTAGTGAGCGCTGCGGCCTGGATATGCGGCTTAGCTGTAAGCATACTCCTGCCAAAATGGGTAAGGATGGCTCTTTTGGGCTTACAGGACTTAATGATCTCTTCGGCATCTGCCAGGCAGAGATGGTCTACTCCGGTATGGACATTGAAAAAAACTACCGAGATGATCAATATCTCTGTTTTATAGAAATCTTCTAATTTTCTAAAGAACCGGGTGTCGGTAAGCAGGCTGACGCTGACAGGTCCCAAATCGAATTTTAAGCCGTAAGTTTCCACCGGATGTATATGTTTCATCGAAGTTTTGAACTTAAAACCGCCTACCGCGTAATTTTTATTCGCTTTGAGTTTTTCGATCCTCTCGGGAAATTTTGCGGCATACTTTAGGATCACGGCGTCCTCACCTACGGCGTCCGGCGGACAAAAAACAACTCCCCGCTTTTTAAAGCCGCCTTCGGTCATCGCTTCGATCATCACGTTGATATCGTTGGAATGATCCAGATGTTTGTGCGTAAGAATAAGTGCATCCAATTTCATCGGGTCTAATTTCGGGCGGGAGGCAGAGCAGCGCACAATGCTTCCCGGGCCCGGGTCAATCAACACATTGGTATCTTTATTGCAAACCCAGATACCGCCGGAAGACCGAAGCTGCTCAATCATTACGAAACGCGCTCCGGCTGTGCCTAAAAATTTCAGGAAAGCCATAATCTTCTTAACTCCTCATTGATTTTGTGCATCTGGGTATAACTGATCTCGGGCTCGGGCGGAATTTTCTTTCCTGCCAGCCTCTTCTTCTCCCGGGTTCCGAGAAAATCTTCCACGCTCATTGATCTCGCGCCGCAGGAACGCACAAAAAAGGCAATTTCTTTATCGTCTGAAACAACAATAATATTTTTCGGAGCGCTCGTCAGCTCTACCAGCCTCTTAATACGTTCGTCGGCGCTGACCCGCCGGGAAAAAATGACTTCAATGTTTCCGTCCGCCAGGTTATCCGAAGCAGGATCCGCATAACCGTCAAAAACAACCAGGCATTTATTGTTGGGGCTGGCGGTCAACCCGCTCACTTTGATAAGTTGCACCAGGGCCAGGCGCGAATCAGGGTATCTCTTAGGGATTAGCTTTATGAAGCTGGGATGGTTGGTTATGTTGTAGCCGTCGATGATGTACTGTAAGGACATAGATTATGCCTCCTACTGCTCCGTAGATTACGACAAAAGAAAATGACAGCAAGGACATGGCTACCGCTAATTGCTTGACCACTCCGACCTTGGCAAAGTAAACCACAAAAAGGTTCTCCCTCAGGCCCAGGCCTCCGATGGCGATCGGAAGCAGGGTGATCGCGCCGATTATCGGCAGAAAAACAAGGAAATACAGGAACTTGATCTTTATCCCCAAAGAGAGCGCGATTAAATAGGCGCTTAAGGGAGCGATCAGCTGGATGAAAAAAGATAAGATCAGGTTATAGACGATCACCTTTTTATGGTGGCGGAAAATATGGATCTCGCTATGTAAATCGCTGAGCGCTTCCTTTATCTTTCCGGCGCCCGGAGCGGTGAGGAATTTGGTGATCCTGGAATAGATAAAACTGTTGAATAAAACCAGGAGAATGCCGACCAATAAGATCACGATCACCGCGACCGACGAAAGGACAACCTTGTCCTGAACCATCTCCCTGCCTAACAAGAGGGCGGGCAGAATCACCAGGACCAGCCCGGTATAACCGCTGAGCCTGTCCAGCAAGACCGTAGCAATGACCTCTTTAGTCTTACGCGTATGCCCGGCCAGGTCGGCGGTTTTTACGATATCTCCGCCTATAGTGGAAGGCAGAAAAATACTGAAAAAAACGCCGCCGGAAAAGGAAACAATCAGCCTTTTTAAGGGGGCCTGGATACCGGCCGCCCTAAGCAGCATATACCAGCGCCAGAATCCGAGAAGATAGACCAGGAAGAAAACCATAAAACCCGCGGCTAAAAGAGCCTTATCCGCGCCTTTTATATCAAATATCAAATTAGAAACATCAATTTTGTTAAGCCTGAACAAAAGGACCAGCAAAACGATACTTACAACAATCCTTAAGGCCACGGATAATATTTTTTTAAAGGCCACTACCATCTTACCTCAACTCTTTTCCGGTTAATTTACGGTATGCTTCCAGGTATTTCTGGGCAGTTTTGAAAATAATATCATCCGGCAGCCTGGGCGCCGGAGGAGTCTTATTCCAGCTCAGCGTCTCAAGATAATCGCGGACAAACTGTTTATCAAAGCTGGGCTGGGGCTGGCCGGGAATATAGGCGTTCAGCGGCCAAAAACGCGACGAATCCGGAGTAAGCACTTCATCAATAAGCATGATCTTATTACGGTGTAAACCGAACTCAAATTTAGTATCGGCAATGATTATCCCCCGTTTATAAGCATACTCGCTTGCCTTCTTGTATATTTTAATACTTAGGCGGGCAATTTCATTGGCAGCCTCCCGGCCGATCATTTTTTCCACATATTCCCGGCTGACATTCTGATCGTGGCCTGCTTCAGCTTTGGTGGAAGGTGTAAAGATAATTTCGGGAAGCTTGTCGGATTCTTTCAGGCCCGCAGGCAGTTTTATCCCGCAAACCGAACGCTGCCTCTGATATTCCTTCCATCCTGAACCCGATAAGTAACCTCTTACAATGAACTCTAGCGGCAAAGGCCTGCTCTTAACTACCAGCATAGAGCGTCCAGCCAGGGTATCTCTATATTTTCCTAATTCCGGCGGGTACTTATCTACATCCGCGCTGATATAATGGTTGGGGACTAGGTTGCTCAGAAAATCAAACCAGAAACAGGATAGCGCAGTTAGGACTTTCCCTTTAGAAGGTATGCCGCAAGGCAGGACTACGTCAAAACAGGATATCCGGTCAGTTGAAACGATCAGCAATTTATCGCCTAAATCGTAGACATCCCTTACTTTACCCCTGCGGAATAACTTTAATTCCTTAAAATCTGTGCTTAATAATACCTTGTTATTCATTTGACTTAAGGCGCTCCTGAAGGGCTTTATATTCCTGCCACAACTCAGGAGGCAGATCTCTTTTAAACTGATTGAAGAATTTTTTAATACTTTTTAACTCCTCCAGCCAATTATCCTTGCGCACTCCCAGCAATTTTTCCAGCGCGCCTTCGGCTAAATCCAGGCCGGTCATATCAATATCCGCCTGGTACGGCACATAACCTAGCGGAGTTTTAAATGCCCCTACTCTGGCATTACAGCGGTCCAGGATCCATTCTAAAACCCTTAAATTCTCCTTGAAGCCCGGCCACAAAAATTCCCCTTTCGCGTCGGTCCTGAACCAATTGACGTGGAATATCTTCGGAGGCTTGGCCATGCGCTTACCCATATTCAGCCAATGCCTGAAATAATCCGCCATATTATAGCCGCAAAAAGGAAGCATGGCCATCGGGTCCCGGCGCACCTGGCCTAATTCGCCTACCTGGGCTGCTGTAAGCTCGGAAGCCATGGTTGCGCCGGTAAATACTCCGTGCTGCCAGCTGAATGTTTCATAGACCAGCGGAGCCAGGTGCTGCCTGCGGCCGCCAAAAACAATCGCCGATATAGGAACTCCATGGTGCTGCTCTAACCTAAACGAAGCAGAAGGACAATTCACGATTGGCGCGGTAAAGCGGCTGTTCGGATGCGCTCCCAAGACCGGTTTGCCATTAGTATCCTTTAGCCCCGGTTTCCAAGCCTTGCCCTGCCAGTCAATGCCAATAGGAGGAACTCCGCCATCAGCGCCTTCCCACCAGACTGTTTTGTCGTCTTTTAGCAGAACATTGGTAAAAATTGTATTCCTTTTGATTGTTTCGACCATATTGGCATTGGTCTGGGAATTTGTTCCGGGCGCCACCCCAAAAAATCCTGTTTCCGGATTTATCGCCCAAAGCGCTCCATCTGAATCTACGCGCATCCAGGCAATATCATCGCCGACTGTCCAGATACGATATCCTTTTACTTTGAGCCCTTCCGGAGGCACAAGCATAGCCAGGTTGGTTTTACCGCAGGCGCTGGGAAAAGCCGCGGCAATATATTCAATATGGCCGTTAGGTTCTTCAATGCCCATGATCAACATATGCTCGGCCAGCCAATGCTCGCGTAATCCTAAATAACTGGCAATACGCAAAGATAAGCATTTTTTTCCTAACAGCACATTGCCGCCATAACCTGAACCCACGCTCCAGATAGTATTGTCCTCGGGAAAATGCAGGATCAATCTCTTCTTAATATCCAGCTCGGCCTTGGAGTGCAGGCACTTAGTGAAATTATCTTCTTTTTCCAGCTGCCTTAAGACTGCTTCGCCGGCGCGAGTCATGATAAGCATATTTAAAACCACATAACGCGAATCTGTCAGCTCTACGCCGATCTTACTGAACCTTGAACCGACCGGGCCCATGGAAAAAGGAATGACATACATGGTGCGGCCACGCATCGCGCCTTTAAATATAGCTTTAGCTTTTCGATAAGCGGTTTGGGGCGCCATCCAGTTATTCGTCGGTCCGGCAGTATGCTTCTTCTTAGTACAGATAAAAGTAAGGTGTTCGGTGCGGGCAACATCATCAACGGCAGTGCGGTGTAAAAAACAACCCGGCAGCTTTACCGGGCTTAATTGGATCAGCTCGCCGTTTTCCAGCGCCTCTTTTTCTAATACTGCCTTCTGCGTATCTGTCCCGTCTATCCAGACGATAGCCTCTGGCTGGCAGAGCTTAGCCATCCTCTCCACCCAGTCTTTTAATTTTTTATTATGCGTGGGAAATCTGGTCATAATTTTAAGAGATATTTATGGGCTGAATCAACAGCCACCGCTCCTTCACCGCAGGCATTGACTACCTGGTATAAACTTTTACTTACGCAATCCCCGCAAGCAAATATGCCGTCTTTAGAAGCGCGCATTGCCTGGTCAGTAATTATAAACCCAAACTCATCTGTTTCCAATAGATTTTTCACAAAGCCCGTATTGGGAGCTATGCCGACAAAAATAAATACCCCCTGGCAGCTTATCTTTGAACTCTGCTGAGATTTCACGTTCTTAACCCTGACTGATCCTACCTTGCTCTCTCCCTCAATCTCTTCTACTACGCTGTCTAAGACAAATTTTATTTTCGGATTTTTTTGCGCCTTAATCACCAGGACCTGCGCTGCGCGGAAGGCATCCCGGCGGTGCACAAGGTATACTGTCCGGGCATAACCGGTTAAAAATAGCGCGTCTTCAACCGCCCGGTCTCCGCCGCCGATAACGACGACATTTCTGTCTTTAAATAATGGGCCGTCGCAAGTCCCGCAATAAGAAACTCCGCGGCCGATAAATTTATCTTCACCCTTTACTCCCAGCCGTTTAGCCTGGGCTCCGCTGGCAACAACCACTGACCTGGCCTCAAAATTACCAGCCTGCGTTCTTACCTGGTAAGAACCCCCCTGCTCAGCTATTTCCAGCACTTCTTGATCGTCTATCTTCAACCCCAGGCCTTCAACCTGCTGTTTAAATTTGTTCATCAGCTCAAAGGTAGAAATCCCCTCGGGAAATCCCGGGTAATTTTCAATCTCAGGAGAAAGCAGGATCTGTCCTCCGGCGGACATTTTCTCAAAAACTAAAGTGTCCAGTTTGAACCTGCCGGCATAGAGCGCGGCAGTAAGGCCTGCCGGCCCGGCTCCGATAATGATTAAATCATGCATAGATAAAATCCCCTCATAGCAGGGACGGTTCTATTCTTTATGGCCATTTAGCCTAGAACTTTCCCTAATTCTTCACTTAATTCTTCGGCATGATAAGAACTTCTTACTTTTGGCCCGGCAAAAACTCCTTTAAACCCCAGGTCGCGGCCGATTTCAGAATATCTCTGAAACTGTTCCGGTGAAATAAATTCTTTAACCGGATAATGCCGGGGAGAAGGCGCCAAATACTGGCCTAAGGTCACTATATCGCAATCATTAGCGCGTAAATCTTTCAGGGCGCTGACTACCTCGGCTTCTCCTTCGCCGAACCCGAGCATAAGCGAAGATTTAGTGGTCAAGCCTCCGGCTAACTCCCCGGACTTAGCCAATAACCCGAGTGAACGCCGGTAATTTGCCTGCGGCCTGACCAGGGCGTAGAGCCGTTCAACGGTCTCAAGATTATGCGCCAGGACAAAAGGAGCAGCGCGGACAACTTTCTTTAAAGCCTCAGTATCCCCTTGAAAGTCCGGAATGAGCACCTCAATCTTGATTTCTTTATCTATGCTGCGGATAGACTCAATTACTTTTACAAATTGCCCTGCGCCGCCGTCTTCCAGGTCATCGCGCGTTACCGAGGTAATTACCGCGTACCTTAAACCCAAAACCTGTACAGCCTGGGCTATCCGGCCGGGCTCCCCGGGATCCACCTCTGGCCTTAAATCAGGATTATTTTCTACATTACAAAAACCGCAATGCCTCGTGCAGAAATTTCCCAGGATCAAAAAAGCGGCCTGGCCCCTTTTAAAACAATCGTTTATATTCGGGCACAATGCCTGCCGGCAAACAGTATTTAATTTTAAACCGGAAATTTTACCGGCTGTTTTCCGGGCCAGGTCATCCGGTATTTCCTGTTTCAGCCAACCCGGAAGATAATTCATTTTTTTGACCTTAGGAAATTATTTACCGAACGGTCAAAGGTTTTTTCTAACTCCGGCGGAAAGAAACAGGCAGGCAGCTCCCGGCTCCGGCGATGGTAGGCAATGCATGCGCAGCATACTCCTTTGCGGGAACAAGGCTCATAGCTACAATTGCAGTTTGCCAGATTTTGTTCCTGGTTCGGACATGTTTTCATGTTCAGCCTTCTTTTTTAATTCTTTCAGGGCTCTGGCGATCTTGATCTTCTCCAGGAAAGACGCATAATCTACGATAAGCTTACCCTTGAGATGGTCAATTTCATGCTGGAATACGCAAGCCAGCAGGTTCTCGGCTTCCAGGTTTAAGGGTTGGCCGTTCTCGTCAAGCCCGGTTAGCTTTATTTTCCTGGCCCGTTTAACTTTTATGTTGACCCCGGGAACGCTCAGGCATCCTTCCAGGTTAACTTGCGTGCCCCGGCACATTACAATTTTAGGATTTACAACTTTATAAAGGCAACTGCCTGTATCCACCACGATCATTGCTTCGCCTATCCCTACCTGTGAAGAAGCCAGGCCGATCCCGCCGTCTTCATACATAAGCTGGGCCATAGCGCTTAAAATATCCCGGTGTTCGGCAGTAATTTTTTTTACCGGCACAGACCTCTTCCTTAAAGAGGCATCTCCGAATTTTCTAATTTTTAACTCGGTTTTTTTCATCTACTTTGATTATTTTCGGTTTTATTTTTTTTGCTTCGTCATCCGCAGCGCTGACATAAGTAAGGATGACTACTACGTCGCCGGCGCAGGCTCCGCGCGCAGCCGGGCCGTTCAAACAGATTACTCCGCTGCCTGCTTTACCGCAGATAGCATATGTCTCCAGGCGGTGCCCGTTGTTCAGGTTCAAGACTTCTACTTTCTCATGCTCTAAGATATCCGCTGCCCGCATTAATTTTTCATCAATAGTAATACTGCCTTCATAATAAAGGTTGGCCTCGGTAACCGAAGCCCGGTGGATCTTGGATTTTAAAACTGTCCTGAACATCTTTTCTCCTATTCTTTCAACGCCCGGGCGATCTCTTCGCCGAATTTTCCGGCGCTCGACGGCCCGTCAGCGGTGATGATTTGCCCGTCCCTTTCGACGTGATTGGCAGTATAATCAGCTCCGTTAACAATAAGCTCCTGGGCATCTCCGGGAAAAACTGTGGCCCGTTTGCCTCTTAAGATCCCGGCCCTGGCTAAAGTTGCGGCAGCGCTGCATATGCCTGCGCTGACTTTACCGGCAATAGCCGCCTCTTTAAGCAGCTTGTGCGCCAATGGATCATCCCAGTATTGCACTGCGCCCGGCCCGCCTACAAATACTAGCGCGTCAAAATCTTTTACCTGGATATCCTGGAATAATATATCCGGCACCACCCTGGCCCCAAGCTTGCCCTTAACCTCGCTCAGTTCGGTTGAAGCGATCTTTACCTCGATGCCGTTTTTCTCCAAAACTTTCTTGGTATCCAGCAATTCTTCGTCGCGGAAGCCCTGGTGGGAAATAATCAGCACTGCTTTCTTCATCTTCATGCTTTTTGGCCGTTGATCAGCTGGTATGTCTGCCTGGCGATCATCAATTCTTCATTCGTAGGGATAACCAGTATCTTGGGTTTTTTCCTCAGGTGCTTAAAAACATTTTTTAAGATCCGCTGGCGGATGCCCTTCTGGTTCTCCCCTATGCCGCCGGTAAAAACAAGCGCGTCGCACCCTGACATTACCGCCGTATAAGCGCCGATATACTTGCGGATACGGTAAACAAATATATCCAGGGCTAAGCGGGCGCGCTTATTCCCGGCCTGGGATTTCTCTTCCAGCGTGCGCATATCATTGCTGATCCCGGATATGCCCTTAAGCCCGCTTTCTTTATTCAATAAAGTATCCATCCGGGGGATATCCAGCTTTCTTTTTTTCATGATATGGGTGATCAGGGCCGGGTCAACATCTCCGCAGCGCGTGCCCATCACTAACCCCTCTAAAGGCGTAAAGCCCATACTCGTGTCCACGGACTTTCCTTTATCTACGGCAGTAATACTGCAGCCATTGCCTAAATGGCAGGTAATAATTTTTAATTTGTCTATATGTGTTTTCAAAATCCGCGCGGCTTCATGGGCGACATATTCATGGCTTGTGCCGTGAAAACCGTATTTGCGGACATGCAGCCGGGTGTAAAGTTCGTAAGGCAGGCCGTAGATGTAGGCGTAATTGGGAATTGTCTGATGGAAGGCCGTATCAAAAACAGCTACCTGCTTTACGCCTTTCAATAACCTGTTGCAGGCAAGGATACCTGCCAGATTAGCCGGGTTATGCAAAGGAGCAATACTGCAGCATTGCCTGATCTTCCGGATCACTGAAGCGTCAACCACTACGGGCTTCTTGAACCTCTCTGCGCCGTGCACTACCCTGTGCCCCACCGCATCCACGGAATTAACCTTGGCCAGGATCAATTTCAATCCGGCGTAATGATCCGGGACAGCTGAGCCTGCTTCGCCGATATGTTCGATCTTGCCTTCGGCCAGGATCTTGCGATGCGACATCCTGAAAAGTTTATATTTTATTGATGAGCTGCCACTGTTAATAACCAGTATATTCATTTTATTGCGCCCTTATCGCGGTTACTGCTACGCAATCTACTACGTCTTCCACCAGGCAACCGCGCGATAGATCGCTGGCCGGCTTATTCAATCCCAAAAGCAAAGGCCCTAATGCCCGGGCATTGGCTAAACGCTGGGTAAGTTTGTAACCGATGTTACCGGCTTCCAGGTTCGGGAAGATAAGGACATTGGCTTTTCCGCCGATGGGGCTGTCCGGATATTTGATCTTGGCAACTTCCGGGACGATCGCTGCGTCCACCTGCATTTCTCCGTCCGCCAGTAACTTCGGAGCCATTTCTTTAAGCAGAGTTAAAGCCTCGGCGATCTTCTCCGCAGATTTTGCCCGGGCCGAACCTTTGGTAGAATAACTCAAGAAAGCGATGCGCGGCTCTAAGTCCAGGACTTTTCCGGCTAACTCCGCCGCCAAAAAAGCAATACAGGATAGCTGGCGGGGATTTGGATCCGGGATAACCCCGCAATCCGCATAAACAAAAACTCCGTTGCTTCCGTAAGGAGAACCCGGCACAGCCATAATAAAACAACTTGAAATGAGCATGATCCGTTCATCCATACCAATACAACGCATACTGGCCCTGACCGTATCCGCGGTGGTATGCGCTGCTCCGGCAACCAGGCCGTCAAATTTTCCTTCCCGGGTCATCATCGCCGTATAATAAAGCACGTCTTCAAAAAGTTTTTCTACGGCTTTAATATCTATATCTTTAGCCTTATACATATCAAAATATTCCTGGATATAGCGCTCTTTCTCATTTTTATCCACCATATCCCTGGTAAAGAGCGTTACCTTGGCTAATCCTTCACCCTCAATAATCCGCGCTGCCTCTACCACCCGCTTATCAGCATACTCGGGGAGAACTATTGATTTTATCTTCTTCCTTGCCCGTTCATGAATTTTGGCAATCGCATCCATTTCTATATCCCTTTCAAAATTTTTTTCAGGTCTACGTTGTCTTTGATAAGTTTAACTATAGCATCGATCTTTTCTCTATCGCGCGGCCGGATCTTAACGGTCAGGTCATGAATAGAAGTAGCCACATCATAAGTATCGGATTTAGCCAGGAGGACCGGAACCTGGGCCTTATATAACAGGTTCATTATCGGCTGCTCCGGGGTGATCCCGCCGGATAAAACTATGCCGCAGACCTTAAGCCGGGTGCTGTTTTTCTCACGGAAGCAGCTCAAGGCAGTCATGATCATGTCCTCCCTGTCCCCGGGGGTGATCATCAGGCTATCTTCTACGATATATTTTACTGCGTCGTGCGGCTCCATTGCCCCGACAAAAACCTGAGCCACCGAAGATTCCAGGTATTCCTCTCCGCATAAAAGCTCAAAATCTGTCTCTTCCAGGATCTGTTCAATAGTCGGCCGGGCTAACATGGGGTTATATGGAAGCACTCCTAAAACATCCACCCCTTTTCTCTTTAAACCCCGCCTGACTAAATTATCGATCTTATCAAATTTAGCCGGAAGGACCTTGTTGATGATCACGCCGAGAAGTTTGACGCCTTCACGCTCAAATAAAGCCTTGTTCAAGATGATTTCATCTATCGGCCGGCCCACCCCCCCGGAAGAGATCAATATAGCTTTTGAACCAAGGAGCCTGGCTACGGTAGCGTTAGAATGGTCAAAAACCGAACCTACTCCGGCATGTCCCGTGCCCTCAACAATAACTAAATTCTGCCCTTTAGAGACCCTGCGGAACGAATCTTTGATCTGCCGGGTAATGGATTCTTTGTCCGGCTTGACAATATATTTTTCCGTAAAGCCTTTTTCCACGGCAATCGGGCTCATATCTTTTAACCCGCATTTTATGCCGCAGACTTCCTCGATCAGGATGGAATCTTCGTCTATCTTTAAGCCCTCTTCCTCCAGATAACGCTGGCCGATGGGCTTGATAAAACCTACTTTTTTAAATATACTCTGGAAATTACGGATTAACCCCAGCGAAACAGTGGTCTTGCCGTCATTCTGCTTGGTAGCAGCAATGAATACTTTTTTCATTACAGGTTTTCTTCTATTTTCTGCTTAAGGGCGCTCTTGCTTAACGCGCCGTTTACCTGGTCCATTACCTTGCCCTCCTTAAAGAACATCAGGGTTGGGATGGACATAACTCCGTAAGTAGAAGCGCTCCTTGGGTTACTGTCAACATCCAGCTTGCCGATCTTGACCTTGCCATGGTATTCCTTGGCCAGTTCCTCAACTATCGGGCCGATCATCTTGCATGGCCCGCACCAGTTAGCCCAGAAATCCACGACTACCGGCAGCTTAGATTCCAATACTTCCTTCTTGAAATCTGAATCGCTAAAATGCAGTATGCTCATAGTTTGCCATCCTTCTCCTAAATGATTGATTAACGGTGAGATTTCAATAAATTATCACAACTGGCGGGCAATTGCAAGAAGTTTTAAAGACAAGTAAAACCGGCGAGTTATGGACGATATTTTCTGTATATCTACCAAGTGCAACCGTCAGACTGGAAACCTTTCATACACCGGACAATCCAGCAATAAGTCCCGGTTAATTTATCCGCATGCAGAAGCATATCGCCCGGACAGGTAGTCTCGGACATTGAATAACCATATCCCCAGCTGGAATCAGATGGGTTAGATATGTTATAAATAGTATCCCCGTCAACAGTAACTACGACCGGCCAACTACCACTGGTAGGATAAGCGCCATTAATCGCATAATAACCCAATAAGGCTCGTTTTATAGATTCAAGATTAGCATATATTTGCGATCTCTTAGCTTTACTTACAGAAGCGTAATATTTGGGTATGGCGATCAGAGCGAGGATGCCGATAATGACTACGACGATGATCAGCTCGATGAGGGTAAAACCTTTTTTTCTACGCTTCATCTTTTTTGAAAGGTAAATCTTACCTTGTCTCTAAAAAATTAATAGCTTTTATTGTCTGCACAGAGAAGAACCGGCGGACCAATCAAGCTCTGCCCCGCTGCTGATCCTTACTCCATAGCAATCCGGCTGCCATCCACTACCAGCTGGATCGGCGACGATTAAATCAGCATATCCACCATCTAGAAAATAAGCGTACTGCCAGTATTTATTGCTAGGGTTTGAGAAGTTGTATACTGTATCCCCATCAATAATTACTCTAATGTTTGTAAAGGGCCAGCCGCCTGGCAATGGATAAACGCCATTAACCGCGTAATAAGCCAACAACACGTTTCTTATATCATGCAGCGTCTTATACGCTACCTTTTTTTTGGTTTTAACTACATTAGAATAATATTGCGGTATGGCGATAAGGGCGAGGATACCGATAATAACTACGACGATAATCAACTCAATAAGGGTAAAGGCTTTCTCTCCGTGGCTCATTTTAATGTATTTTAACACGGATTGCGAGAATTACAACGGAGAATGCGGACTTCAAAGCATACCTTATTTCTGCGCAAAGCCTTTAATTTTCATTTTCTCACTTGGTATTCCTATTAATTGCCGGAGCGCTTCAAAAATATTCATTATATCGGTATCATGTATTTTGATCTTTCTCTCGAGTTCATTTAATTTATACGCGAACTCTTTATGCGTGGACATCATCTCTCGGAGCTTTACGAACGTTTTCACGATAATAATACTCATTCTTATCGCTCTCTGGCTATTTAACACGCTAGATAACATTGCTACCCCATGCTCGGTAAAAGCATACGGCAATACATACGAATGCTTCATTTTATCGAACTGGTGCCAAATTGGCACCAGTTCATCCCTTTCCTGCCTTGTAAGACGAAACATAAATTCTAAAGGGAAACGCTGAATGTTACGTTTTACCTGCCTATTCAATTGTTTGGTTTCAACTCCAAATAGTCCGGCGAGATCGCTATCCAGCATGATTTTCTGGCCTCTAACTAAGAATATCTTTTTTGCTATTGCTTCCCGCGGCATTAACTCTTGCATATTCTTTTCCTCCTATGTTTTACCATTATTCGTTCTAATCTGGTTTGAAAAATAGCCGCCGGTAAGGGCATCTAATGAGGCGGTTAATTCCCTGACGCGCAGCTCCTTTTCAAAACGCTTCTTACGGTCTTCAATCTGTAGATTATCCAATTCCAGCTTGACGCGGATACGCTCAAAATATAATTTATTAACTTCGTCCAGTATATCATCCCTAAGCTGCACCATCAGCCGCGAGCGCGTATCAATAGAGGTCTGGTCGCTGTTCCAGATCAATTCGCCCAGGTCCCAGCTTAAGGTTACATCCCAATCCAGGCTGTCCCTGCCCCGCCTTAAAGTATCATCGCAATAACTGACGCTTGAACCGCTCTCCCAATGCCAAAGATCTCCCGTGTCCCTGGCTAATCCCATACTGACCTTAGGAAGTATCGCCTTCTTTTGAGCCTGTTTTCTCCAGTTAATTATTTTAGCCGGCTCTACTTCGGCGTACCTGATCGCCTGTTTCTGCACCTCCCGGATCTCCGGCTCACCCTGAGAATAAGGAGCGATTATATCCTGACTGCCAGGTATTTGAGATTGCCCGGGAGCTGCCCTGTATAAACCTTTCTCCGTGCAAGCGTACAGGTTCTTATCATTATCCAGCGCCAAAAAAAAGATCTGGCGGCTGCTGAGATTAAACGATAGCTCTGCCCACCTGTCATTCTTATAAACAAAAATCCCTGAGCGCGCAACCGCATAAAGGCCGGAATTATCCGCAAAGAGTAAAAACTGGATACTCTGGCTAAGCAGCCCGTACTCAGATAACAATCCCCAGCTGCTCCCCCCATCCTTGCTTTGATAAACGCCCCGGTCAGTAGCCAGGTATATATTATCGGCATTATCCGGATCTATAGCTACGTATCTTGTCTCGGAATGGCGCTCTTCCTCATCACGGTCTTCATCTACTTCTCCGGCTTCTTCTCCGTTTTCTACCGGATGGGTCAGGTAAACCCTTTCCCAGCTTGCACCTCTATCTACGCTCCTGAATACTCCATCTGCGCAGGCAAGATAAAAGCGATCCGGAGCCTTACCGGAATAGGCAAAGTTAAATATATGGCTTTTCCCCAATTTTCCTGTCTCTTTATGCCATGAGCGGCCATTATCTTTAGTAACGAATAAACCCTGTTTTGTCCCCAGATAAGTTCCATAAGGCAGCTTAGCCAACGCAACACAATCATTCTCAAAAGCATTCTTCCCTTTAAAAATCCGGCTCCATCTCTCTCCGGAATTTGCGCTAAAGAATAGCCCGTTCCCGGTTGCCGCATATATAGCCTGCTTATTTACTGTATCAAAAGTCAGATAATTTATCGCGCGGTTAGCGCCTCCCAGAGAAAGAATGCTTCTCCAGGTATTACCGCCATCATTGGTCTTGAATACTCCCCTGTCTGTTCCTATATAGACAACCCTTTTATCCTTCTCTCCTATTAAAACAGCCCTGACGTTTACAGCACCCCGGCTTATCTCCTGCCAATCCGGTTCAAACGCCCAGCACCTTCCAAATACAAATCCAATCCCTACCAAAACCGCTATCGCTCTTTTCATCTTGCCACCTCGTCATTTGACCCGCCACTGATACGCCGGCGGGTTAAGTTCGGGCATACAAGTTATGCCTGCCGCAGGCATAACTTGTGCCCTCACTTAAATAGACGCAGAGGCAGCAAAAATCTAACCTAAAAAAAATCCCGCATCTTAAGAAAGATACAGGAAATAAAAGAGGCAAGGGGAAATTAATTTTTATTTGCTTTTTACCGGGCATTGCCTGCCCGCTGGTAGTTTGCCCCTTGCCTAATTTTAGTATAACACATTAATCCTGATTTTCAAGCCCCTCTTAGGCCGGCATGCCTAAATATAACCTGATGGCCTGGATAAAACTGACCGGCTTGCGGTGATGCCTCTTAGCCCTACGCATTAGTTTTCTATGCATACGTCTCATTTTATCCTCCTTTTTTCTCCTCCAGGGAAACCCCTCTATTATATATAATGAAGCCTCTGCCTACCGCCTGCCTGACGGCAGTCAGGCAGGCAGGCGTGGCTGGTAAAAACAAAAACCCCGGCAAACATTATGCCAGGGCGGTTATTTCATCCTTTTGGCAACCCCGCTATCCACCCTCAGGCG
>Ga0265297_10005387_pt1 | contig 19573 bp, 13 predicted proteins | sample Munlanlwell13791_FD_192502 | JGI IMG/M metagenome (GOLD analysis project Ga0265297, IMG submission 192502) | Leachate microbial communities from a municipal landfill in Southern Ontario, Canada - Leachate well 137-91 | ecosystem: Engineered > Solid waste > Landfill > Unclassified | place...
CTATGTGCATGGAGGCGGCTTTGATCATTACTGGAGATGCGGATTGTTTACCCTGCGGGGATGGTCGACCGATTCGCGGAAGTGGTATTTGTATGGCTCGCGGCTCATCTTCAAACCGCTGGATTCCCGTTCGCGGTCCCGGTAGACGCATCATGCGGGCAGGCATCCGGGAACGCATCTTGAAATCGACTCGGGCGGATTTTTCCTGTTCACTCTCATGAGCGCAGACACGATGGAATCCAAAGCGGAGAAATTGACTTAATGAAAACTCGATTGACTCGTTGGCTGAACGTGGTGGTTGTGTTGGCGTTGTTTTCCTCCCTGCCGGTCCAGGGAGCCGCAGCGGCGGACGGCGCGTTTGCGCGGAAGCTCCAGCCTCTTGTTGATGCGAACGTCATGGCGGGCGCGGTGATGCTGGTGGGAGACAAGGACAAGGTCTTCGCGGTCGAGGCGGTCGGCTACTCCGACCTCGCGGCCAAGACGCCCATGAAGACCGACGATCTCTTTTGGATCGCCTCCATGTCGAAGTCCATCACCGCCGCCGCGCTGTTGATCCTGGTGGACGAGGGGAAGGTGAAGCTCAACGACCCGGTGGAGAAATACATCCCCGAGTTCAAGGCGTTGAAGGTGGCCAAGCCGGACAAGACCCTAGTGCCGCCCAGCCATCCGATTTCCGTGCGCGAGATCCTATGCCACACGAGCGGCATGCGGTTTCTCAACACCAAGGACAAGAGCATCGTGGATTCAGTGCCGCTGGCCGAGTCCATCCAGAACGACCTCCTCGAACCCCTCTTGTTCGATCCGGGAACCGGCTACAAATATTCCAATGAGGGCATTGATACGGCGGGCAGGATCATTGAGATCGTGAGCGGGATGCCGTTCGAGAAATTTTTGGAAGAGCGATTGTTCCGGCCTCTGGGGATGAAGGACACGACCTTCTTTCCTTCCACGGCTCAACTGAAGCGGCTGGCCAAAAGCTACAGGATGAAGAAGGACAAGAGCGGGCTGGAGGAGCTGCAAATCGCCTACCTCAAGTATCCGCTCGACGGGCCGGGACGTTATCCTGCGCCGGGTGGCGGCCTGTTCTCCACCGCGTATGACATTGCGTGTTTCTGCCAGATGCTGGCCGGCGGCGGGACGTTCAGGGGCAAGGTCTGTCTCTCGAAGGAATCCGTCCACGAGATGACGATCAAACAGACCGGACCCTTGGTTAAGGACAACTATGGTTTGGGAGTATCCGCGCAGGACGGGATGGTTTTTGGCCACGGTGGAGCCTACAAGACCAGCATGACTGTGGATCATGGCCAGGTCCGGGTGTTTCTCGTGCAGCAGTCCGGCGGTTGGGCCAAGGGAAACCCGCACGGTGAATTCACCGCGGAAGCCAAGAGGATTTACCCGCCTGCCGGCGCGCCCATCGCCACCAAGCGATAGGGTTGCCCGCCCGGTCGCGCCTGTTTCAAAAGTAGGACAGGCATCTTGCTTGTCCATTGATGGATGATCGGACAGGCTGGAAGCCTATCCTGCTTCGATGGCCACACCTCACGCGTGCGACGGGGACCGAAGACCGGAGACGAAAGACGGTGGACGGAAAACAGAAATGACGCGAACCGTCTCGCGTCGCTTGCTGCGACTGACGACGATCATGGTTTCTGTTGGTGGATCGTCCGGGCGCGATTTCTTCTGATTGCGGAAACGCGCCTGGAGGTCGCGTTCCACCTGACGCTTCGCGGCCCCCCTCGCGTTCCCTTCATCTCCGACCGACCAACCTCGCGGCAACTGTCTAAAAAATATTCTTGACGGGTGTGTACTAGGACATATAGTACACACCAAACACCATGCTTGCGTTTCAAGTCCAATTCAAGCCGGGCATCCCCCTTTACGAACAGGTGGTGTTTGCCGTCAAAAAAGCGATTGTCTCGGGCCAGATGATGACCGGGGACAAATTTCCCTCCGTCCGGGTCCTCAGCCAGGAACTCCGGATCAATCCCAACACGGCGCACAAGATCCTCTCGGCGCTGGTGGATGAGGGACTGCTGGAGGTGAGTCCCGGCATTGGCACGGTGGTGGCCGCGGCGCAGCCCGCCACGAAGAAACAGTGCGGCGAGCTGCTGGGCGCGGACATCGAGCGATTGGTGGTCGAAGCCCAGAAGCTCGGACTGGATTTGGAAGACGTTGAAGAAGCAATCAAGGAACATTGGAAGCGCATCAAAAGGGGCCGTCTATGAGCCATGTGATTGAAACGAAGGGTCTGACGCAACGATTCGGAAAAACCGAGGCGGTGAAGAACCTGACACTGCAAGTCCCGCAGGGAAGCATCTTCGCTTTTCTGGGTCCCAATGGCGCCGGGAAAACCACGACCATCAAGGCCTTCATGAACATCCTGGAGCCATCGGAAGGCACGGCCACGGTGTTCGGTGTGGACTCCAGGCGATTGGGTCCCGATCAGTTCTCCAGAATCGGTTACGTCTCCGAGAACCAGGAGTTGCCCGAGTGGATGCGGGTCGGCCAGTTCCTGGAGTACTGCAAACCCATGTATCCTTCGTGGGATGATGAGTTTTGCGAAAAGCTCCTCAAGCAGTTCAGTCTGTCGCGGGACCAGAAGATCAAGAGCATGTCGCGAGGGATGAAGGTGAAGACCGCCTTGCTCTCCTCGCTGGCGTATCGTCCCCAGTTGCTGGTGCTGGATGAGCCTTTCAGCGGATTGGACCCGCTGGTGCGGGATGAGTTTATACGGGGCGTGCTGGAGCTTACGGAGCAGGAGAGTTGGACGGTGTTCATATCATCCCACGACATCGATGAGGTGGAACGGCTGGCGGATTGGGTGGGTATTTTGAACCAGGGGCGTTTGGAACTGGCCGAAGGGATTGCCTCGTTGCAGGCCCGGTTTCGCAAGATCGAAGTGGTGGTGCGGGGGGAGGGGACCATTCCCAAAACCCTGCCGGAGCACTGGCTCACCCTGGAAAAGGCGGCCCACACCATTCGATTTGTCGACAGCCGTTACGCGGAAAATGAAACGGAGAAGACGATTCCGGTTCATTTCCCTGATTGTGCCGGAGTCACAGCGCAGCCGATGTCGCTTCGGGAAATATTTTTGACACTCGCGAGGACGTACCGGCTTGTGGCCTGAGAGGAGAAACTTGATGAACCTGATCACGCATCTTTTCAAAAAAGACGTTCGACGCCTCCGTGTCCTGCTGGGCCTGTGGTTGCTCCTGGTGGTGTTGCAGGCCGTAATGATCGGCACCGGTCCCGGGGCGTCCGCCGGCGACATGGCGCTTCAGATCGTTTTCTTCCTGGCCGCCATGTTGTTTCCGCTTCTGCAGCTCGGGGCCTTGGTGGTCATCATTCCATTGCTTGTCCAGGATGAGCCTCTGGTCGGCACGACCGCGTTTTGGTTTACGCGCCCGATTGCCCGGAAGGATCTCCTCGCCAGCAAGGGCGTGTTCATGCTCGCCCTGTTGGTCCTGCCGCCTCTTCTGGCCGAGCTGATCATGCTCACCTGCAATGGGGTCACACCCAGGCACGTTGCGCTCGCGGTGCCGGAAGTCCTCCTGGCCCAGCTCTCCGCGGTGCTGATGATCTGGATCCTGGCAAGCATGACGCGCACCTTTGCCCGATTCGCCATCGTGGGCATTATCCTTGTGGCCGTGTCGGGAATCTACGGGTTTGCCGCGGGCATCTCGGTTTTGTTTGGAGACGACGTGTTTAAGAATATTCCTGAGATTTCGCTCACGCTGTCTGCCCAGGTCGTCTCCTCGATCATCGGGATCGTCCTGTGTTCTGTCGCGATCACCTATCAATACCTGACGCGCAAAACCGCGCACACCATCGTCCTGGCCTGCCTGACCGTGGTCGCCACCCTGACCACGTCATATGCATGGCCTGTGGATTTTCTGAAAAAAGCAAAGGCGCCCGTTCAGAAGGAGCTCCTCAACGGCGAAGCGGTCCACATTGCCTCTGACAACACCGGCAAGAACTGCACGTCCGACGCCTTCAGTTTCCGGCCGGCCAAGATTCCCAAGAAGAACGTTCAAGGAAAACTGGTGGTGTCCGGGTTGCCTCCCGGGCTTGTTGGCCGTGTCACATTCATCCGCGCCCAGCTTGCATATCCCGACGGCAAGAAACTGACATCGGATGTTGGCGGCGGTTCCATGTCACGCATTGCGGGGAGTCTGGAACGATGGGATGGCGGCGCCATCAGCCACGCCCTGGGAGGCATCAAGGTCCTCAACCAGGAGAAACACCCGTCCCAGTCCGAAACGTTGTTCGAGGTGGAGTCTGATTCCTTCAGCCAGTATGGCGGGAAGAAAGGAATCTACACGGCTGATGTGCAGCTCAATGTTCGCCGCTACAAGGTGACCGGGGTATTGCCACTTCGCAAGAAGGCGCATCTCGCTCTGGGATCGGAGCACGTGGCCGTCGCCGATGTGCTTCGCGAGCCGCAGGGATGCCAGGTTCTCCTGAGCGTCAAGAACGTGACCTTGTTATTCGCCACCGACGCCCAACTCGACCTCGCCAGCATCCTGCCGGGTGGGGGGAAGGTCCTTTACATGCTCAGGAACCAGAATCGCGGCCAGGCGTTCATCCCGAAGGAGGATTTCGATGCCAGCTCCAGTATTCTCAATACGTATACCGGCGCCCGGCTTAAGATCAAGCCCCTGCGGCTTCGCTATGTCTCGGAATTCAGTGACGCGCCCCTGGATGAAGCATGGCTGGCCGACGCCGACCTGGTGAGAATCGAACCAGTCGAGGTCGGGGTACTCTCAAAGTCACTGCGGATTGAAGAGTTTGTGATGGATGGCGATAAAGACAAGCCGGAACGTGAAAAGCGCGCCTCGGCCAAATTCCCGGCCGCGAGCCAGTAGGGTGGGATGATGACAAGCCCCGGTTCTTGAGCGACAGAACCCGGGCGTTTTTAAAATCACGATCCTTCCGATGATTCTTGAGAACCCAACCTCTCTGTTCCCAGTTTGTGAATAATCTCGACGTGCTAAAGGGGAAGATTCGGAAAAGCGAGTGACGCAACAAATTGTTCTGGACGGGTCGAAAGCCACGTTCCAAAGTCCGGCGGGTCGTCTGGTGAGGCGGACTGAGGATATTTCAGTGTCAACAACATCGCACTATGCATCGTGACGAATTTAAGGCTGCGAGTCGGAAGGCAGAATGGCAGTGGTTTGGCGTTTTAATTGCCTTCGTTGTTCCCTTTCTTTTCATCGGCGTGGAGTTGTTTCTACCGGTGCTGAAGAAGACTGATGACGGGCCATTCGAAACAACAGTCGGCGCATTGCTGGTCATGCTATGGGGGGCCATTATCCTAGGGATTTGGGTGTTCTCGTCATCGCGTCTCGCGTGGCGGCACGGTCTCAACTGTCCCGGTTGCCGGAAACCGCTTTTTGGCGTTTCCAAGCGTGTTTTGAAGACCGGCAAATGTCCATTCTGTCAAACACAGGTGCTTGACGACGCCCCACCAACGTTTGAACCCGAGACACCGTGGCTTCTCAGCCACTGCCCTCCAAGATTTCTTCCTCTCCTCGAAAAGGCAGTATTCGCCGTTGGACTCGTCAGCGAGGTCACAATCCGTGTTGGAGGCGCTTGTGCCATCCTCTTCGCACCGTTGCTTTTTGCGGCATTGAGGCCGGATGCGCCGATTTCTCAGCCAGTGATGTGGTTGAGAGCGCACACCAACAAAGACCAATTCTTGGTTGTCTATTTGTTAATCCAGGTATTCATCCTCCTGATGCTTACATGGGCGAGTTCCAGTCTGGATTATCTTCGGATTAGAGATCTTCTTAAGGAACACGCCGCAGCAGGGACGAGAGACAAGAACGCACAGGACGCTACGGCCAACAGGTCATAGCGGTCGGGAGTTCCCTGCTATGAAGGCAGGGGATCAGTTTGAAGCGGGCTTGGCGGGTGGGATCTCGATTTCCCAGCCGCCGCCGAGGGATTTGTAAATGGAGACAAGGGCAGTGGCTGTGCGGGTCTCGCTCTGGGCCAGTTGCGCCTGAATTTCCAGTTGGGTCCGCTCGGCGTCGAGGACGGCGAGAAAATCCGAGACGCCGCCGTCGTAGCGTTGGCGGGCCAGGAGAAATGCTTTGCCGGCGTCGCGCTCGGACGCGCCGAGGTAGTCGCGGCGGGCGCGTTCCTGGCTGAAGGAAACCAACGCGTTTTCGGTTTCTTCGAGGGCGAGGAGGACGGTCTTTTCGTAAGAGGCCAGCTCGGCGTCGGCGTGGGCGCGGGCGGCCTTGATGCGCGCGCGCACGCGGCCGAGGTCGAGCGCCGCCCAGGAAATGCGCGGGCCAAATGAATAGGTATCAGCGCCGGCTTTCGCCAAACCCGAAATCTGGCTGGATTCCAACGCGATATTCCCGTTGAAGGTGACGCGCGGGAAGAGGTCCGCGGTTTGGACGCCGATGAGGGCGGTAGCGGCGGCGAGGGCGCGCTCGGCGGCGCGGATGTCGGACCGGCGACGCAGAAGTTCAGATGGGGAGCCGATGTTGACGAGAGCCGGAAGCGCGGGCATGGGGGCGGGTTCGATCAGCCCGGACTCAAGGTCGGTGGGTTGCCTGCCCGTGAGAACGCCGATGCGGTGGATGGCGTGTTTCACAGCGACTTCGAATGGCGGAACAATGGCGAGGGTGGCGTTGAGCTGGGTGCGTGCTCGGGCGGCATCGAGTTCGGTGGCGCGGCCGGCGCGAAGCTTCGAGAGGGTTAGTTCAAGCGTCTCGCTCTGGGTCTCCGCGTTGCGGCGGACGACGTTCAATTGGTGTTGCGCACCGCGGAGTTCGAAATAGTTACGCGCCAGTTCGGCGGTCAGGGTGACGAGCACATCGCGGCGTTTGGCCTCCGCGGCTGCGACTTCGGCGGTGCTGGCCTCGACGGATCGGCGCAGGCGGCCGAAAATGTCCAGTTCCCACGTGGCATCGAAACCACCGTTGTAAAGCCCCAGTTGCCGCTGGTCACGGGAGAGGGGCATATTGATGGAGTCTTCGCTGGACTGCGATCGCGTGTAACTGGCGTCGGTGGTGACAATGGGAGCCAGGTTCAAGAGCGTCACAGTGCGGAGGGCGCGGGCTTCGCGAACGCGGTCGGTGGCGATGCGAAGGTCGTGGTTCGCGATCAGGGCCCGGTCAATCAGGGCGTTGAGTTTTGGGTCGTTGAAACCGCGCCACCAGGTGATGGCGGTCTGGTTGGTGGCAACGTTCGGCTGGGCGGCGTTGCCGAAGGCGGCATTGGTTTTGGTCTCAGGCTCCTGGTGGTTGGGGCCCACGGCGCAGCCGGTAAGAAGAGAACCCGACAGCAGGCCGGCGAGGAGCAACGCCGCCACGCCGTGCGTGTGGGTGTTCTTGCTGGCGGCCTTCTTCTTGCGTTCGAGGACGGCGCGAATGACGACGTAGAAGACTGGCGTGAGGAAGATGCCGAAGAAGGTCACGCCCAGCATGCCCCAGAACACCGCCGTGCCGATGGAGCGCCTCATTTCCGCGCCAGCGCCGGCGGAGAGCATCATCGGCAGCACGCCGAACGCAAAGGCGAGCGACGTCATCAGGATCGGCCGCAGCCGGAGACGCGAGGCTTCGATGGCCGCCTCGATCCTGTTCTTGCCGGTGTCCTGGATCTGTTTGGCGAACTCGACGATGAGGATGGCGTTTTTGCACGCGAGGCCCATCAGTGCGACGAGGCCGATCTGGGTGAAAAGATTGTTGTCCAAGCCACGCGCCCAGATGCCGAGGATGGCGAAGAGCAGGCACATCGGGACAATGAGGATGATGGCCAGCGGCAACGACCAGCTTTCATATTGCGCGGCGAGCACGAGGAAGACCATCAGCACGCAGAACGGGAAGATGAAGACAGCGGTGTTTCCGGCCATGATTTGCAGGAGGCTGATCTCGGTCCACTCGATGCGCATGCCGGGCGGCAGGATTTTCTTGGCGAGGTCGTCCATGATCTTGATCGCGTCACCGGTGCTGACGCCGGGCGCGGGAGCGCCGGTGATCTCGGCGGCGTTATACATATTGTAGCGGTTGACCGACACGGGGGCGGAGACATCTCTGACCTTCACGACCGTGCCGAGTGGCACCATGTCGCCGGCCTCGTTGCGCGTCTTGAGATTGACCACGTCGGCAGCCTTGACACGGAACGGCGCGTCCGCCTGTGCGGTGACGCGGTAGGGCCGTCCGAACGCGTTGAAATCGTTGACGTAGAGAGATCCGAGGTAAATTTGCAGTGTGTCCCAGACGTTATTGAGCGGGACGTGCATCATTTTGGCCTTGGCGCGGTCCACATCGAGAAAGACCTGCGGGACGTTGGCGCGGAAGGTGGAGATCGCGCCGCTGATTCGCTTGTCCTGGTTGGCGGCTCCCATGAGCTGGTAAGTGGCGGCTTGCAGGGCGGGGAAGCCGGCTTCGTTGCGGTCTTGCACCTGGAGTTTGAAACCGCCGACCATGCCGAGACCGTCCACGGGCGGCGGACCGAAGACGCCGATGAAGCCGTCTTGGATGCTGGCAAACTTGGTTCGCAGGTCAGCGACAATCTTATCGCCAGTCCGCCCGTGTTTCACGCGCTTGGCAAACGGTTCCAGCGTGATGAAGAAACTGGACGTGTTGGCTTGGTTGCCGAGAGTGACGAAGGAAAGGCCAACGATTTCGATCACGTGGCCAACGCCCGGCGTCTCGCGCATGATCTGCGCCATGCGATCGGCAACGACCTTGGTGCGCTGGATGGACGCGCCGTCGGGCAACTGGACGAAGGCAATCAAGTAGCCCTTGTCCTGCGGCGGCACGAAGCCAACCGGGACATTCTGGAAACCATGCCACGTCAGCACGAGCAGGCCGACGTAGATCACGAGGCCAACTCCGCAATGCCGCAGCAACCGGCCCAGCGCGGCGACGTAGCCGTTGCGGCTGGACTCGAAGACCCAGTTGAAGCCGGTGAAGATCAAGCCCACCGAGTAGTGGATGAGTTTGCCGATGAAATCCTTTTCCTCATGATGCGGGCGCAACAGCAGCGCCGCGAGCGCCGGACTGAGCGTGAGCGAGTTGAATGCCGAGATCAGCGTCGAGATGGCGATGGTCAGCGCGAACTGCCGGTAGAACTGGCCGGTGAGTCCGCTCAGGAACGCTGTCGGGATGAACACCGCCGCCAGCACGAGGCCGATGGCGATCACGGCGCTGCTGACCTCGGTCATCGCTTTGTGTGTGGCGTCAACCGGCGGCAGGCCGAGCGCGATGTTGCGCTCGACGTTCTCGACGACGACGATGGCGTCATCTACCACGATGCCGATGGCCAGCACGAGGCCGAAAAGCGAGAGGTTGTTCAATGAAAACCCCATCAAGGACATGGCCGCAAATGTGCCGATGAGCGAGACCGGCACTGCGAGCAGCGGGATGAGCGATGCACGCCAGTTTTGCAGGAACAGCACCACGACGATCACGACGAGGATCATTGCCTCGATGAGTGTCTTCACGACGGCGTGGATGGATTCGCGGATGAACTCGGTGGTGTCGAAATGGATCCGGTATTCCAAACCCGGCGGGAAATCCTTCGCCATGTCCTTCATCGTGTCCGCGACGGCGTCGCGGGTTTCGACGGCGTTGGAGCCGGGCAACTGGAAGATGGCCACGACCGCCGACGGCTGGCCGTCGAGGTAGTCGCGGAGATTGTAGTCGTTCGCGCCGAGCTCGACCCGGGCCACGTCGCGCAGGCGCGTCACCTGTCCGTCGGCGTCGGTCTTGAGAATGACTTCGCCAAACTCCTCCGGTGTGGAGAATCGGCCTTTCGTCTGGGCTGTGAGTTGGAAGAGATTGTCCGCCGGCTGCGGCGATTGGCCGAACACGCCCGCAGCAACCTGCACATTCTGCTCGCGAATGGCGCTGACGATTTCCGCAGCGGCGAGGTTGCGCGAGGATGCTTTGTTTGGGTCAATCCAGATGCGCATCGAGTATTCGCTGACGCCAAAGATGCGCACGTCACCGACGCCGGGCAGGCGCGCGAGGCGATCTTTCACGTGCAGGAACGCGTAGTTGCCCATGTAGAGGTCGTCGTATTTGCCGCTGGGCGAGATGAGGTTGATCATCAACGTGATGCTCGGCGCGCGCTTCATGGTCGTGACACCGAGCCGGCGCACTTCCTCCGGCAGACGGGGCAGGGCGGTGGAGACACGGTTCTGGACTTGCACCTGGGCCATGTTCAGGTCCGTGCCGGTCTTGAACGTCACGCCCAGCCGCAATTGGCCGTCACTGCCGCACGCGGAGGACATGTAGAGCATGTCTTCGACGCCGTTGATTTCCTGCTCCAGCGGCGTCGCCACCGTCGAAGCCACCGTCTCGGCGCTCGCGCCGGGATAGTTGGCCATGACGAATACGGTCGGCGGCGTCACTTCGGGATACTGGGAGATCGGCAGCGTCAGCAACGCCACCAAGCCCAGCACCACTGTGATGATGGACAGCACTCCGGCGAAGATTGGCCGGCGGATGAAAAAGTGGGAAAAGTTCACAGGCGTAAAACGTAATACGTGAAATGGGGTTTAGCGTTGCGCTGTGGGCGCGGGCGCGGCTCCGTTGGGTGCCGGGTCCACGATTTGGACCTTCACGCCAGGGCGCGCCATCATCAGGCCGTTGATGATCACGCGATCTTCTGGCGTCACTCCCTTGGTCACGATGCGCATCGCGCCGTGCTGGCGGCCCGCTTCGACTGGCCGGGGCTCGACTATGTTGTTTTTGTTGACGACCAGTACGTATTTCGATCCCTGGTCGGAACCGACCGCAACCGCAGGAACCGCAAGTGCCTGCACGGGAGGGCCGGCTGGCACGCGCACGGTAGCGAACATGCCTGGGACCATGGACCGGTCGGCATTGGAAAACACTCCGCGCAGCCGGATCGTGCCGGTTTTCACGTTCACTTGGTTGTCGAAGAAATCAACACGGCCTTTGCGTGGATAGTTCTGTTCGTTCACCAGCGCCAGTTCACAGGGAAGAGGATCGCCTTTCCGCCCCAAACCGTTTCCGGCGCTGCCACTGCTCCGGTATTTCAGGAAGGCGGCTTCGTCGGTGTCGAAGTTGCAGTAGATCGGGTCCATGGAAACGATCGTTGTCAGCACCGTCGCGGCGCCGCCGCTGCCCTGAAGCTGAACCAGATTGCCGACGGTGACGAAGCGCCGGCTGATCTTGCCGCTGATCGGCGCCGTGATGCGGCTGTAATCCAGATTGAGTTTGGCGGAGGCTTCCGCCGCGCGCGCCGCGGCGAGGGCGGCCCCGGCTTCGCGCACCGCCTTGCTGCGACTGTCGTATTCCTCTTCCGAAATGGCTTTGGTGTTGCGCAGACTCTCGGCGCGTTTGAGATCGTTCCTGGCAAGGTCTAGATGTGTCTCGGCGCGCTGGCACTCGGCCTGTGTGCGCTCCAATTCGGCTTGGTAGGGCCGCGGGTCAATCACGAAGAGCAGGTCGCCTGCCTTCACCTCGGCGCCGTCCTGAAAATGAATGGACTCGATCTGGCCGTGAACGCGAGGCCTGACCTCGACCATCTCCACCGCTTCGATGTGGCCGGGATATTCGTCCCAGTTGGTGACGGTCATCATCTTCGGAAGGGTGACGGTGACTTTGGGCGGCGGCGGTGGCTCTGGCGGTTTCTGTGGCGAGCATGCCGTCAATGCGATGGCAATCAGTGAGGAGGAAAGAATGAGTGAAATCTTCATGGTCATTTGGGGAAATGAAAGTGTTTTACGCACTGCGACGTTGGGCACCGCGTTTCGCCGGGCGATCAGGCTTGGAGACTGCAGGCGCGCGAAGACCGGCGGAAAATGCAGCGACCATTTGCCCTAGAAAGGCGTCGGCATCGCCGGGCTTGCACATGCCATCGGTGAACTTTTCGATGCCCGAGGGATTACAGAGGACGAATACGAATGCGCCCCAGCAGAACTCGAAGCGCCACAAAAGGTCGGCCTTGGGCAGGCGCGGCACGCTGCGCTGAAAGGCGTTGAGGTAAGCCGTGCGCACGTCGCGGTGCTGACGGCGCAGCAGTTCCTGGACTTGCGGGTTCGGATCGGTGACAACGCGGCCGATCAAACGCATGATCGTTTCGCCCTTGCCTGGGGTAGTGGCCATGCGCAACGGCGGCGTCAGCATCGCCTCCAGAATCTTCTCCACTGGAATCGCCCCGCCTTTATACTCCTCTTCCAGCCGTCGCAGCATTTGGAAATGTTCTTCATGGATTGGACCGAACCGGCGTTTGAAGACGGTTTCCATCAGCCCTTCCTTCGAGCCGAAATGGTAGTAAACGGTGGCGAGATTGGCTTTGGCCTCTTCGACGATCTGGCGGAGCGAGGCGCCTTTAAAGCCGTAATCCGCAAACACTTTTTCGGCTGCGTCCAGAATGCGGGTCTGGCTGTCCTGGGTCTGAGTTGGCGTTGTCATTGATTGAACGTTCGTTTAAAACGAACGTTCAATACATTAAGGGCCGCGTGGTGTCAAAGGCTATGTTCAGGCAATTGAGACCTGCGGCCATCATCGGCCTGGGAGCGCGGGCATCCTGCCCGCCTTCGGCTGCACATCGAGCAAGCCGCAGCGCGAAGAGAGTTTTTCCTTGGCTTGCGCAGTCTGGCGGGCAGAATGCCCGCGCTCCCAAGAGCGGCAATCTCTCAAGATCGCCGACCCAAAGACGCGCCTATACCAGCCCGTTCCATTTCCTCAGGGACCATTCGGTGATGATGAGGACGCAGAAGAAGGCGAACCACCACGGCGTGTCCCACAACTCCAATTCCAGCGACACCTTCTCGCTGCGTTCAAGGAACTTCAATTCGTCCGCCAAACGGTTTGCTTCGTTGAGGTGCAGGAACTTTCCACCAGTGAGCGCCGCCATTTCCTTGAGCAAAGACTCGTTCATAGCCACCGCCTGCGTCTCCTGGGATGGGAGATCGCGCACGCCGAAGAGTGCGGCGGCCTGGCTGAGCTTTTGGGGCAGGGCGGGGACTTCGAGCCGCAGCGCGTATTCGGCGCGCGGCAGGTCGTTGATGGCGCAGCGGTAGAGACCGCCGCTGCCGGCGACGTGTTCCATGCGGATGCGGCGGAGCGGCTTGTCGTTTTGGAAGACGATGGCGGTCACCTCGCTGTCGTTGAGCGGCGAGAAGTCCGCGCCCAGCACGCGGGCTTCGACGCCGACGGGATCACCCTCGGCGAACTCGTCACGCGAGGTGCCGATCATCACGTGCTCATCGCGAGCGCTGAACGGCGAGCGCGCGGCCCAGCGGATGATCTGGCCCCAGAAGCGGTGGAAGTTTTCGTCGGCGACCTTGAAGCGCCAGCGCCAGGTGTTGTCGCTGCCGAGGAAGAGCACCTTGCCAATGCCGTAGTATTGCGTAACCAGCAGTGGCGACACTGTCGTCGTGAGCAGCACGGTCGCGGCGGGCTTGATGCTGGCGACCGGCCACTGCCAGTAGAATGGCGGCAGTTCCGTCCAGAGCTTCTCGTTGGCGGCGGGATCGGGCATGAGGTGCGTGATGGGATGCTCGCGGCCGGCGGGGGAAAGTTGAAGGCGCAGTTCCTTGCCTTCGATGGGTTCGGCGGCGGGCAGGACCGGCAACAGGTCTGCCAGCCGCTGTCCGCGCCAGGCGGCGGGCATGCCGCGGCGGCCGGCGATGGCGATGAGCGTGCCGCCATTGTCAGCGACGAAACTCTCCAGTTGTTGCTCGGCGGCTGGCGAGAGTTGGCCGGGCACAAGGTCGCCGAGGACGATGACGCTGTATTTGAACCACTCCTGCCGCGACGACGGCATCGGCGGATGGTTTGGCTCGGCCAGCAGGATGGTGGTGAGTTCGACCGGCTTGTCGCGCAGCAGGTCGTTCTTGAGGTAGCGGAACTCCCAGCGTGGCTGGCTCTCGATCAACAGAATCCGGAGTTTGTCCTTGAGGACCTGCACGCGGAACGAGCGCGCATTGTTCTCGGCGTTTGCCTCACCGGGTTGCGGCGGAACCTCGGCGGTGAGCAACTGGCTGCCTTCACCCTGCGGCCGGAAACCGACGAGGGTTGTATCGCGCGACGGGTCCGCGCCGGGCGTGACGTAAGATTCGCCGATGACCTTGCCGTTTTGCAGAACGCGCACCGGCACACGTTGGCCGCGGTAGCCGCTTGACGTCACCGCCACGGTCGCCGCAGCCTCATCGCCGGAGAAGACCAGTCCGCTGGAGGCCACCTCGGTGACGGCGATGTCCTTGGGCGGCGTGGACGGGCCGATGCCGACGGTGAAGAGTTTCACCTGCCGTCCCGCGAGCCTGGCGGCTGCTTCCAACGGATTTGGGCCGCGATTGTGGCCGCCGTCGGAGACCATGATGGCTGCGCCGACGCGCTCCGTCGCCAGATCCATCAGCGCGGTTACGGTGGGCCGGCCGAGATCGGTGGAGTTGCCATCCGGCGCGGCCCACGGCGCGTGCGGGTCGAACGTCGCGGCGCTTACGGCGATTCGGTAGGTGCGAAGTTGCGATATGTTCTGCAGTTTGCGCAGCAACTCGTCGTTGAAAACCTTGCGGACCTGTTCGGCGCGCATCGGCCCGCGCGGGTCATCGCGAATGCCCATGCTGCGCGACTGGTCCACGAGCAGCAGGAGCGAATCCTTCGTTGTGCGGGTGATCTGCGTGCTGATCACCGGCGCAAGCAGGGTGAGAAAGAGCATGACCACCAATGCGATGCGCAGCGCCGTCAGCAGCAGGCCGATGCGAGCCGGGACCTGTTTGCGCTCGCGCCGGTAAAGCCACGCAAGCAGCGCGCCAACGGTGACGAGCAGCGGCACGACGAGCCACCACGGCCAGGGATTGGCAAAGATGAGTGTGGCGATCATCGATTCATCACCATTTTCGGCGCGGCCGCTTCGGAGGGCGCGCGCCGGGCGCTCCAGAGCGAGGTCAGCAGCGTTTCGACCACGGCCAGCAACAACGCGAGCGCGACCAATTCGCGCCAGAGTTGCATGCCGAACCGTTCCTTGCTGATGCGCGATGGCAGCTCGCGCCAGTTATCGGGGAATGTCGCGTCGAGCCATCGCGCGATCGAATCGCGTTGGGTGGGGGAGATGGGCATGAGGTCGGACTCGGTGGCGTCGAGGTTGACGGCGAGAGCGCGGCCGGCACTGGCGAAGACGCCTGGCTCATCGGTCTTGATGTCGCTGGCGGGGGGGGGCTCGCCGACGAGAAGATTGCGCGATGCCTGCGTGGGAATGGCGAGCTCGTAGATCATCTCATGGACGAGCGGCACGAAGACGGGATGAATCGGCAGGTCGCTCCAACTGTTGTCCAGCGGCAGGGCCGTCTGCAATACGCGGCCGTCACCGAGGCGGCGGGAGATCAACAGCGGGTCGCCGTTGGCCAGTGTCGCGAGCGTGAACGTGCCCGCGCCGGGGTTCAGCCGCCACCAGGACTGCACCTGAGCTTGCGTCAGCTCTGCCAGCTCGGGCCGCCAGGTCGCATTGGCGGAGACTCGGTTGGGCGCGTTCGGTTGTGCGCGCACGACGGAAAGAAGTTTGGCCGGCAATAGGTAGCGGCCTTCCTGGAAGAGCGCGTGGTTGTAATCGGCGGCTTCGGCGAGGCTGCCGGGCGCGACAAGCAGGCCGCGTCCGGAGGCGACGAACTGCTCCAGCTTCTCGGCGAGCGCGCGGTCCACGCGGGCGACGTTGGCGAGCACCAGCACGCGGTAGCGCGACAGGTCGGCGGACGCCAACGCGTGGGCGTCCATCACCACAGGCTTGACGACGCCCTCGTCGCTCGGTTGGAGCGCGGCGGCGAGAAAGCCGCTGCCGCTGCGGAACGCATTCGGCGAGGGCGATCCGTCGGCGATGAGCACGGGCAGCGTTTCCACCGCGTCGAGCGCGAGGTAACGGCGGTTGTCGAGCGGCAGCGCGTCGGCGCCGATGTCGAGCGCGACACGGTGCGGGCCGGGTTCGGGAAACTGGATATTGAATGTAACGGCGGCGGTGTCGCCTGCCTCGATGTGCGCATCCTTTGCTGCCTTCTGGATGCCGTCAATGCTGAGCGTGGCCGAGATGTCGCCCGCGGCGCTGCTGTGGTTGGCGACGCGGGCGGTAAGGCGCGCGGTGCTGGAGGCGGCGACGATGCGAGGTTGGACGTTGAGGTCCACGATGGCGAAGTTGGGCCGGTCAGCGGCGGCAACAGTCAGCACACGGACGGTCGGCTTCGGTTGACGTTTGGCGAACACAGCGGCCACGCGCTCCCAATCGCCCGTGCGGTCGGTGCTCCAGCCGCGCGCGGCGCCATCGGTGATGAAGTAAACCTCATGGTTGGGATTGCGGAGCTTCGGCAACAGCACGGCGATTTCCTCCGCGGCGCGCAGCATGTTGGCGGGTCGCGGCTGTGGCTGAAGCTGGACGATGGCTTGCTTGGTCCGCTGCAACTCGAAGCTCGGGTCGGACGAAAGGGGACGGGCCGTGTCGCTCGCGATGATCACCGAAACGGTGTCGCCCTGCCGGAGCGTGTCAATCAGGCTGAGCGCGGTGCGGCGGATGTTTTCGAAGTCGCTCGTCTCGCCGCTGGTGTGGGTGGTGCTGAACGAATTGTCGAGCACGAGCACAAGGTCGGTGCGTGAGTGGCCAAGGTAGGCGGTGAATGCAGTTTTCACCAGCGGCCGGGCCAGCGCCAGCGCGAGAAACGCAAGGATGAAGATGCGCACGAGCATCAGCAACCAGTGCTGGAAGCGGAGACGGCGCGTGGCCTTTGCGAGCGACTGCCGCAGAAACATCATCGCCCCCCACGGCACGATGCGGAACCGCTGCCGATTCAGCAGGTGCAGGATGATCGGCGCGGCAATCGCAGCCAGACCGGCCAGCATCAGGGGGTTGAGGAATGAGATGGGTGACATGGCGGCATCAACGAATCTCAGAACACGAAAAAGGTCCAGATCAAGCCCGCCAGCCATGTCAGCATCGCGAAGTCACCCATCCGGCGCCGCACCGCATAGAATACCGGCGCTGAGAGGAGGAGCAGCCAGAACGACGACATGTGCATCACCAACAGCCAAAACAAATACTTGCTGCCGGGATGGATGGGGAACAACGGCGGACGATCCCAGCCGGCGGCGGTGATCCAGGCAATGCTGCAGGCGAGGAACGAAGTTTCCAAGGCGATGAAGAGAATGGTGATCACCTTGGAGTGCTTTTTCAGAAATGCTTCCATGATCGTGAACTCAATTGGGGGTTATCGCAGCTCCATCCGCCGCGCGAGATAGGCGGCCAGCGTGGCGTCGAATGGCTCGTGAGTGCGCATCGGCACGTAATCAATCCGGAACTGCCAGCAGATGCGGCGGACGCGCTCGATGAAGGCGTTGGCCTGCGCCAGATACTCGTCGCGCAACTGGCGCGGTTCGATCATCAGCCGGGTGCCGGCGATTTCCATATCCTCGAACTGCGTGAGTTGCTGGAAGGGGAACGTCAGCTCGTCGTCGTCGAGGATGTGGAAGACGATGACCTCGTGTTTCTTGTGGCGGAAATGCTGGAGCGCGTTGGCGAGCTGCTCTGGATCGTCGAAGAGGTCGCTGAAGATGATGATCAGGCCGCGTTTGCGGAACCGTTCGGCGAGGTCGTGGAAGATGGCGCTGAGGTTGGTGTCGGCGCCGGGCTGCGTGCGATCGAGTTCCTCGAAGATGCCGCGGAGGTGGGCGGCCTTGGCGCGCGGCGGAATGTAGCGTCGCACGCGGCTGTCGAACGTGACAAGCCCGACGGCGTCGCGCTGTTGGAGCATGAGGTAGCTGAGCGCGGCGGCGGCGCAGCTCGCGTAACGGAACTTGGTGGGGCGGGGCGGCGGCGCGCTGAGGCCGCGGCCGCCCTCGGCGGGGCCGGCGTAGTTCATCGAGCCGCTGGCGTCCACGAGCAGGTAGGCGCGGAGGTTGGTTTCTTCCTCGTATTGCTTGATGAAGAAACGGTCGGACTTGCCGAAGAGTTTCCAGTCAATGTCGCGAATATTGTCGCCGACAACGTATTGGCGATGCTCGGCAAACTCGACACTGAAGCCCTTGTGCGGCGACTTGTGGAGACCGCTGATGAATCCCTCGACCACGAGCCGCGCGACGATTTCGAGACGCGAGAGCTTGGCGAGCGCGGCAGGATCGAGTCTGGTTGGCGAGTCGGCGGTGGTCATGGCGTATTGCGTACTGCGTAATCGAAACGAGGAATACGCAATACGAAGTTCTACTCTGACCCAGGCACGGAGATCGTTTCCAACAACCTCTTCACGATCGCGTCCGTCGTGATGCCCTGGCTTTCGGCGTTGAAATTAGTGACGAGGCGGTGGCGGAGAACGGGCAGCGCGCAGGCCTGGATGTCCTCGGTGGTGACGTGGAAACGGCCGGCGAGGATGGCGCGGGCCTTGCCGCCGAGCACCAGATACTGGCTGGCGCGCGGACCCGCGCCCCAGGCGATCCACTCGCGGACGAAATCGGGCGCGCCTTCGGCGTTGCCGCTGACGCGCGTGCTGCGGGCGATGTTCATTGCATAGCGGTAAACATGGTCGGCGACCGGCACGCGCCGGACAAGCTGCTGGATCTGGATGATGTCCGTGCCGCTGAGCGTGTGGCTGAGTTCGCCAGTGTAGCTGGAGGTGGTGCGCTTCAGGATGTCGAGTTCCTCGATTTCAGTCGGGTAATCGATCCGAATCTCGAACATGAACCGATCTAGCTGCGCCTCAGGCAGGGGATAGGTGCCTTCCTGCTCGATCGGATTCTGCGTGGCCATGACGAAGAACGGCTCCTCCAGCGTGTAGGTGCGGCCGCCGGCGGTGACCTTGTGTTCCTGCATCGCTTCGAGCAGCGCGGCCTGCGTCTTCGGCGGCGTGCGGTTGATTTCGTCAGCGAGAATCATGTTGGCGAACACCGGGCCGGCCAGAAACTGGAACTTGCGCCGGCCGGTCTCGGGGTCTTCCTGGATGATGTCGGTGCCGGTGATGTCGCTCGGCATGAGATCGGGCGTGAACTGGATGCGCTTGAAGCTCAGCGAGAGGACGCGGCTGAGCGAGTTGATCAGCAGTGTCTTGGCGAGGCCGGGCACGCCGACAAGCAGGCAGTGGCCGCGCGCGAACAGCGTGACGAGCAGTTCCTCGATCACATCGTCCTGGCCGACGATGACCTTGGCGAGTTCGGTGCGAATCTGATTGTAGGCTTCCTTGACGCGGGCAACGGCGGCGACGTCATCGGGCGGAAGCGTGGAGGCAGTAGGCTGGCTCATGGTTTGGGTTTGGCGGCGGCTTGAATGGTGATGGTGACCAGGGTGCCCGGCTTGGGACAGACCTTGTCGTTGACGTTGTAAATGTAGTCGTTGGTGCCTTCGACCAGCGAGTTGTCCATGATGGCATCGGGGTGGTGCATCGTGACAATAAGATCACCGAGCACATCGCCCATATAGCGCCCATCGAAGAGGCGCGAGCCGACGAAGACCCAGAAGTGTTCCTTCATCGGCTTCTTGGTCTGCTCGTCGAAGAGAAGCTCCTCGACGCGGACGTGCTTCTTGGCATGCGTCTTGGGGTCTTCGTAGTCCACATACACCACCACCGGGTCGCCGCTGGGCGCTTTGCTGCTGCCGACGACTTCGGCGG
>Ga0265297_10005388_pt1 | contig 19573 bp, 17 predicted proteins | sample Munlanlwell13791_FD_192502 | JGI IMG/M metagenome (GOLD analysis project Ga0265297, IMG submission 192502) | Leachate microbial communities from a municipal landfill in Southern Ontario, Canada - Leachate well 137-91 | ecosystem: Engineered > Solid waste > Landfill > Unclassified | place...
CGCCGTCGCTCTTCGAGCTCTGGCGGGCAGGCAAAATAGGTTCGCGCAAAATGAGCAATTTCTGCACATCAAAACACCTCATCATTTGTGATGGGGTATTTTGATGTTTGTTGATACGGGAATCGAAGGGTATTCGAAGCGACTGCCAGTGGCAGTCGATGAGAAACCCCGGCCGCGATGGAGGAGTAAACCGGCACCGCGTGTTTCGCGGTGGTTTACGACGGGTGAGCGGGATTCCCCCACGGCGCAACTCGTTTTGTGCGTCAGGTTCCGTTTTTAGGAAACTAAAAACTGCACCCTTTGCACAAATCCTCGTTTGCCAAATGAATGTGTGCTCCCGTCTGGAGGCGGGTGCGCACCCCATTCATTTGGATTCATAAATGTAACATACATTTGCAGAGTTGTCTGCGGCAGTTTTGGGTTACGTGGTCCACATCCTTTGGTTTTCGAAGCATTTCGGAAAGCATGTTACAATAAAAGACTATGAAGGAGGTTAATTGGGCGTCGCTTTCTGGTCGTGATATTCTTGCGAAAATGCACGTCCGTGAAGAGGAAGGTTTGAGTAATCAAGAGGTTCTCAACCGACGTCATGCGGTTGGAGTGAACGCGCTTGCTCAAGAAAAAAAATTGTCTGTAGTATCGGTTTTTATAAGTCAGTTCAAAAGTGCGCTTATTTATATTCTTCTTGTTGCGGCGGGTGTCAGTCTTTTTTTACAAAATTCGACCGATGCATGGGTTATTCTCGCTGCGGTCATTTTGAATGTGCTGGTTGGCTTTTTTCAAGAGATTCGTGCTGAGCGCGCGTTGCAGGCGTTAAAAAAAATTGTGACGTTTACCTGTCGCGTCGTACGTGAAGGAAAAGAACAGGCTTTGGATCCGACGGAACTTGTTCCTGGGGATATAGTAAAATTGAGAGCCGGTTCAAAAGTACCCGCTGACGTGAGAATTCTTGAAGCACATGATGTGGCTATTAATGAATCCACATTAACAGGCGAATCCGTTCCTGTGCAGAAAAATAGCGACAGACTCGAATCAGCGGTGGTAATCACTGAAAAAAGTAATATGGCGTTTTTTGGAAGCACCGTGATTGCCGGTTCTGCAATAGGTGTGGTTGTTGCAATTGGGCTTCAAACTGAGATTGGGCACATTTCAAAACTTCTTGCCAGTACACAGCGCGAAGATACTCCATTACAAGTAAAATTAAAAAAGTTTTCTCAAACAATCGCCATACTTATCCTTGGTGTGAGCTTTGTATTGTTTGTTCTTGGGGTCGCTTTGGGATACGATTTTGTTTTAATGTTTACGACTGCTGTTGCACTTGCTGTTGCTGCTATTCCTGAAGGTCTTGTGGTTGTATTGACGGTGATTCTTGCTATTGGCATGCAGAGGATCCTAGGACAACACGCTTTGGTAAGAAAACTTGTTGCGGCGGAAACCCTTGGGTCAACGAGTGTTATTTGCACTGATAAAACAGGAACGCTTACTATGGGCGAAATGCATGTGGTGCGCGTGCTGACCGGTGATTATGATGCGACAGTTGGTCCTGCGGGTGAATCATTGAGACACCCTGAAAGCGTTTTTAAGGCTCTTCGTTTCGGTCTTCTTGCCTCCGATGCGTACTTAGAGAATCCTGACGATGGGATGCACGCATGGAGAATATATGGCGAACCAACGGAACGCGCGCTTGTCGCAGCCGCTGCAAAATTTGGATTTTTTAGGGCCGCAGAAGAAAAAGAATTTCCACGTGTGAATGTCGTTCCGTTCAATTCCGATCGAAAATTTATGATAACGGAGCACACGCATGCTGGGGAATCACTGATGATTTTTAAAGGAGCTCCTGAGCTGCTTTTAAAGTCTGCGACCACGATAGAGCGTCAAAATAAAATTCATACACTATCTAAAGATGAGCGGCATGCTTTGCAGCGCACATATCAAAAATTATCATCGGAAGGTCTTCGTATTCTTGGCGTCGGCTATCGCGCGCTCATGTCTGATATGACACTTCCAAAAAGTCCGGAGGATTTAGAAGGCTTAACTTTTTTAGGATTTTTCTGCTTCCAAGACCCGCTGCGTGAAGATGTAAAGGCAACGATTGCTAAAACGGTTCAAGCAGGAATTCGTACGGTAATGCTCACCGGTGATAATAAGTTGACAGCGCAGGCGATTGCGCGTGAGCTGGGTCTGCCTTCTGAAAATGAAAATATTATTGACGGCGAGGCACTGGAGAAACTATCACAAGAAGAATTGGACAAACGAATTGCCGATTTTTCCGTGTATGCGCGTGTAACTCCAAAAGATAAATTGCGGATTATTGACGCATGGCAACGTAAGGGAAAAGTTGTTGCTATGACAGGTGACGGAGTTAATGACGCGCCGGCATTAAAAAGCGCGAATATCGGAATTGCTTTGGGCTCAGGAACCGATGTGGCAAAAGAAACCGCAGACATTGTGCTGCTTGAAAATAATTTTTCGGTCATTGTGCATGCAATCGAAGAAGGACGCGTCATTTTTACAAACATAAAAAAAGTGATTCTGTATTTAATGTCGGATAGCTTCACTGAAATGATTCTTATTTCTTTTTCTCTGTTTTTAGGATTACCAATACCGCTCCTCGCGTCGCAAATACTATGGGTAAATTTGGTTTCTGATGGCCTTCCTGCGCTTGCAATGACCGTTGAGCGTAAAGAAGCCCAAGTGATGTCAGATACGCCAATAACTCGCGGTGAGCCACTCTTTACTCCCCGTATGCGCAAATCGATTTTTCTTATCAGTGTATCGACAGGCGTTATCTCCCTTATTATTTTTTACATATACTGGAAAGTCACTGGGGATGTTGACCGCGCCCGCACAGTGACTTTTTTGGCGGTTTCTATCGATTCTCTTGTATACGTTTTTAGCGTTCGTGTACTTCAAAGCTCGTTTTTTCGACAGAGGTTTACCTCAAATCCTTGGTTGCTTGGAGCGATATTTTTTGCATTGTGCACACAACTTGCAGCTGTGTATATCCCGTTCTTTAGGACAGTTCTGCATACGGTTACGCCACAGTTCGTCGATTGGATTATTGTGGTTCTTTTTTCGTTCGTTGGCACAACGATTTTCGAGGTTTTGAAATGGACGTATCGCAGAAAGAAAGCTGGGCACGTGATTTAATATTTCTAGTTGCAAAAACAGCATTTTTTCAGTATAGTATATATAACTATGCAAAGTATTTCAATACGCGAGATAGTGAAAAATGTCGGCGTCCCTGTCCAGTTGTCAGGATGGATTTTTCGGATGCGTTCATCCGGCAAAATACATTTTTTACATCTGCGTGATGGTTCAGGCGAGATTCAGGGGATGGTTGACGAAGGAGCGGTATCAACTGAAGTAGCTGAGCAGATTAAGAACATCACGACTGAAACATCCGTTATTCTTGAGGGTACTGCAAAAAAAGAGCCTCGTGCGCCGTCTGGGTTTGAAATTCACGTATCAAATCTTCAGATTGTCCACGTTGCTGAAAACTATCCCATTGGTAAAAAAGAGCACGGTCCGGACTTTTTGTTGGATATGCGCCACCTATGGATTCGAAGCCAAAAACAACGGGCAATTCTGACTATTCGAGACGAGATTATTTGGGCATTGCGTCTCTATTTTAAAGAACACCATTTTCGGTTGACCGATACTCCGATTTTGACTCCAACATCCTGCGAGGGGACGACGACGCTTTTTAAAACTGATTATTTTGGTGAACCTGCCTATTTATCCCAATCAGGCCAGCTCTATTTAGAAGCGCTTGCGATGTCGTTGGGGCGCGTCTATGATTTCGGTCCCGTATTTCGCGCAGAAAAATCAAAAACCAGGAGGCACCTGACGGAATTCTGGATGCTGGACGCTGAAATGACTTTTTGCGACTATACACAAAGTATGGATGTTCAAGAGGATGTCGTCAGTTTTGTTGCGCAACACGTGTTGAAAGCCTCTGCTCCAGAGTTGGCGTTACTCGATCGTGATCCAAAAAAAATCGAGCAGCTCACAAAGCCATATGTCCGCATGACCTACATGCAGGCACTTAAAGAACTACGTGCGCTTGGTTCTGATATTAAAGACGGCGAGGATTTTGGAAACGACGATGAGACTATCCTCATGCAAAAATATGATGTTCCGGTTTTTGTGACGCACTATCCTTTGGCTATCAAGGCATTTTATATGAAACCTGATCCCCAAAAACCGGAATATGCATTATGTAGCGACCTCTTGCTTCCGGAAGGCTATGGAGAAGTATCGGGTGGGAGTCAGCGCATTGACGATCTCAAATTACTGAAAAAGAAGATCAAGGAACATAAATTATCAGAGAAAGATTTTGACTGGTATCTTGATCTTCGAAGATATGGATCCGTGCCTCATTCAGGGTTTGGCATTGGACTTGAACGGCTTGTTGCATTTTTCTGCGGCCTTGCCCATATACGCGAAGCAATTCCATTTCCAAGACTTATTAATCGTTTGAGACCCTAAATATATGCAAACGCAAAAAGGACTCAGTACGACATTAGGCATCCTTATAATCACTGTTGCCATACTCGTCGTTGGTGTAGCAATTTATTTTGTATACCAGGGTACGCAAAAAGAGCAGGCAGAATTATCAATAACCGCAGACGATCGTGCAGCTATTGAAGTGAATACAAGTATAGACATTAAAGGAGTGGTCACAGCAATTGACACATCAGCCGCAATTCAGCTTTCCGTCCAGTCGCCAGATACAGTGTCGGCTACTATTGCACCAGAGTCAGTTACCGCCGGGGGATCATTCACATTGACTATCACCGGAACGAGCGTGATGACCGATGCGCAGATTGTAATCACAGCAACACAAGGTTCGCAAACTGTGTTGCACACGGTGAGTGCAAATATCTTTGTCATTGATTCGAATACCGCAACAACGAACACCACGAACACCACGAACACGAATACCGCAACAAATGCCTCAAATACAAATAGTTCTACATCCCAAACAGGACGTTTCGTTAATGGCGATCTTGGCTTCTCGATGGATTATCCGGATTCGTGGGGCGATTCCCAAATTGCTGATTTGAATAATCTGAAGCCGGTCACAGGAGACATCATGCTTGTGTATTTTGCGAACGTAGACCGTTTTAGTGTCCCGGGATTTGTCGGCCTGACTGCAGTAAGTGCAAATTATTCTCCAATACAATGGTCCGGAACGCCTTTGTGGTTTGCCGGGACGATTGATCCCGAGGCTTCGGCATCTACAATTGAAGCACAGATACGCGATGCGGGATTTGCTCCATACGAAATACATGTTGTTGATCTGGACGGCCGCAAAGCGATAAAGATGTTCTCCTATAGAGGACTATACAGTCATTATCTTGATGTTGTATATCTTATCCCTTATCAGGGTTCAAAAGGATATGCAACGATTATGTTGAGCCGTTCTATAGAAAAGATCACAGAGAATGAAACATCAGAAACTGAAGCGATCGAATTGGGGAAGGCCATGCTAATCGATCTTAAAGATAATAAACTTTCCGAACAAGCAATGCGCAGATTTACCGAATTTGAAACAGCGGTTCAATCAATAACCTTTACACAATAATGGAACGGATCCTCATCAAGGATATCCCAAAGTTCGTTGGCCAGAATATTGAAATTCGCGGCTGGGTGTCAGTTGTTCGAAAGCTCGGGAAAATGGCATTTCTTGACATCCGTGATTTCACGGGTTCGATTCAGGTGTTTGTCGATAAATTGTGTGTTGATCGAGTCCTCGAATTGAAGCCGGAATATGTGGTAGCATTGCAGGCGAAGGTAAACGAACGGCCGGCAGGGCAGGTGAAAAAAGAAAACGGTGACCTTGGACGCGTGGAATTATCATATCAGTCGCATCACATCTATAGCGAAGCTTTGACGCCTCCATTTGAGATAGATAAAGATTCGCGAAAAGTTCAAGAAGAACTTCGAATGACTCATCGCTATCTTGATTTACGGACCACACGCATGACGAAAAATATCCGTTTGCGGGATTCAGTTTTTTCGTTTGTAAGACAGTTTTTGCATGAGCAGTTATTTGCAGAAATTGAAACGCCATATCTCACCAAAGGAACTCCTGAAGGGGCGCGCGAATACATTGTTCCTTCACGAAATTTTCCAGGGAAGTTTTACGTGCTGCCGCAAAGCCCGCAGCAATTCAAACAACTCTTGATGGTTTCGGGGTTTGAGCGATATTTTCAAATCGTACGTTGTTTTCGAGACGAGGATCAGCGCGGTGACCGGCAACCCGAATTTACTCAAATCGATATTGAGATGAGCTTTGTTGAAGTTGAAGACGTGCTGGCAATGGCAGAAAAAATGCTTGTGAAGCTGGTAAAAACTCTCATGCCAGAAAAACACTTTACGGCGTTTCCTTTCCCCCGTATGACGTACGCAGAAGCCATGAAAACACATGGATCCGATAAACCGGATATCCGAAAGAATAAAGAGGACGCAGATGAGCTTGGTTTTTGTTTTGTAACTGATTTTCCTCTTTTTGAATATTCCGAGACAGAAAAAAAACTTGTCGCCGTGCATCATTTATTTACGTCGCCACGCGATGAAGATATGCATCTGCTTGATACTGAACCAGAAAAAGTCATTGCAAAGCAGTATGACATCGCTTTGAATGGTTTTGAGGTTGCAGGTGGGAGCATCCGCATTCATGATCAGAAATTGCAGAAAAAGATTTTTGCGATTTTGGGACTATCAGAACAAGAGGCGCACTTTCGTTTTGGACATATGCTGGAGGCGTTTTCCTATGGCGTTCCACCGCATGGCGGAATTGCGTTTGGTGCGGATCGACTCATTGCACTTTTTGCAGGAGAAACAAATATCAGAGAGGTGATGGCTTTCCCAAAGACGAGCGATGCACGCGATTTACTTATGGGTGCACCGACTGACCTTTCCGAGGATCAACTCAAAGACGTCCACATCTCCATTTCAAAAAAGAAGAAATAAGACGTATGTTTTCGCGTCTCCAAAGATACATTATTCGTGAGTTGCTATCGCCACGACCGGTTGTCGCCGATGTGTTTGTAAAGTATTATTCCCGATTCCAACGGGCGCCGAAAAAGCAGGATCAAAAAACAAGCATCACGCGTTCGCTCGAGCGGCTCATTGAGCAAGGCATGATTGTCGCTCAAGGGATTAAAACAAAAGAAAAATTTTTTATTGAAAAAGTCCGATTGACGCCTCAAGGACGAAAGCACGCGAAAAAACTATTTGCCCAGCCCCAGCTTCCATTTATAATTAAGCGATCATACAATGGCCATTCCAAAAAAAGTTGAAGCTTTTTTCAAAAGTCATAATGTGGCACCAGAAATTGTGACCCATAAGACAGTTTATACTGTCTATGATCTTGCTCAAACATTACGTGAAAAATTTGACTCTATCGCAAAGACCTTGCTCGTAAAAGCGGACAGGGAATTTCTTCTCGTTGTTATGCCCGCAAACTACAGGCTTGATATTGGAAAACTCAAAAAGACGATAAAAGCCAAGAAGGTGACACTTGCAACAGAAAAAGACATGAAAATGAAATTTCATGCCACTCCGGGAGCTATGATGCCGTTTGGAGCCATGCATAAACTTGAAGTTGTTGCGGACGCGTCTTTATTGAAAGCCAAACACGCTTTATTTAGCGCAGGAAGTTTTACCGAAAGCATACGCATGAAGATGAAAGATTATATGCGTATCGCCGAGCCACGTGTCGCACATATCGCAAAAAAAGTTCCAATGAAATTAACGGTTGTCACCGTAAAAAAAACTAAGAAAAAAAGACGGATTCAACCAAAGAAACGCAAAGTCGTAAAGAGAGGTAAAAGAAAATAACCCACGTTTCATGAAGAAGATTCAGATTGAGCAATTCGAAGGACCTCTTGAGCTTTTATTGGAGCTCATAGAACATGAGAAGCTCTCCATAACCGACATTTCATTGAGCCAGGTGACTGAGCAGTATTTGAAAATGCTCGAAGGCCTAGCTGAAAAAAATGCCGAAGACCTTGCTGATTTTTTGGTTGTTGCATCCAAATTACTGCTTATCAAATCGCGTGTTCTTTTGCCGGAATTAGTTTTAGAAGATGAGGACGAATCCGACTTGGCACTGCAGCTCAAAATGTACAAAGAATATTATGATGCGTCCAAAGTCATTACTCAGATGATCGCGGTACATCATTTTTCCTTTTCCCGCGAGAAACCAGCTGTGTCGATTACGCCAGTATTCAATCCTCCAAAAAGTCTTAACCAGGGATTGCTCCTTGAGCTGTTCCGAAAAGTTCTGAAAGACATTGAACCGATTGTCGAACTTCCTCGAGAGGTGATCCGGCGCGCTGTTTCATTACAGGAAAAAATTTCAAATATTCAGCAAATGATTTCCCGAGAAGCAACTGTTCAGTTCTCGAATATTCTAAAGAATTCAAAATCTAAAATGGAAGTCATCGTTACTTTTTTAGCGATTTTGGAACTCGTGAAACAACGCATTGTTGTTGTGCGCCAAGAAGAAATTTTTGAAGACATTTTTGTCGAATCAACTGAGATAATTAATTAAACGTATGAACCAACTTGAACATCAGATTGAAAGCCTCCTCTTTATCGCCGGGAAACCTTTGTCCACGCGAAAGCTTGCGGACATGCTGCACGCCAAAACATCAGAAATCAAGAATGCCGCCGATGTGTTACTTGAAAGATATAAAGAAGAAAATAAAGGCATCCACGTAATGCGCGTTGATGATAATTATCAAATGGCAACAAGTCCCGCGCAGGCGGATTTGGTCGAGACATTTATCAAGTCTGAGCAAACCGGTGAGCTGACAAAACCGTCATTGGAAACATTAACGATTATTGCGTACCGTGGGCCCATTGCAAAAACCGAGCTGGAACAAATCCGCGGCGTGAATTGTTCGCTTATCTTACGTAACCTATTGATACGAGGGCTTATTGAGGCAAGTTTCGACAGGAAATTTAAAATCACCGTGTATCAAGTAACGCTTAAATTTTTGGAGTTCTTAGGTGTATCAACAACGCGTGATTTGCCTGAGTATGAGAAGCTTCATAATGATGCTCGACTTCGTGAATTGCTTACTCAAGACACAAAGGCCGTGCAAACAGAGGCGATGTCTCAAAATACACAAGATGCTCCTGAAACAGATGACGATGACGAAGAAGAAGATGATGAAGACGATGAAGACGACGACGAATAATTTTTTGCTAGTTGTAGGAACGCTGTTTGTTATTGGGTCAACAGCAATTTTTGTTTTGTGTATGGTGCTGTTTTTTCAAAACTCACAATCGTATGTTGTCACAAACGAAGGAGTGGTAGAAGGTGAATCCGTGACAGCCGTTTTTAATCAAAGTGACGTGGTCGCGTTTCGGCATTTGTATAAATCGCAAATGTATCAACTATTTGACAAAGAGACACTTAGTGCAGACTCTGTAGTTTTGATGGATGTAAAAACCGGCGATATCCTGATTTCAAAAAACGAGAATGACGTTCATCCGATCGCGAGTCTTTCAAAGCTGGTTACAGCGCTTTTCTTGTTTGAAAAAGGATTCAACCCAGAAGCCAAAGGAGAGGTTGATCTTGAGACAATAAACACATACTTAAAGTCCTACAATATTCCTCTTTCTGCAAAAGCGCGCGTGAGCAAAATAACTGTTGAAAAACCCGAAAGTTTTTCAGCAACAGATTTATTGCATGCAACACTGATTTCCTCTGCAAACAATGCCACGTTTGCTCTTGTCCAAAGCCAGGGGATTGAACCTGATATGTTCCAAAAAGACATCGCCGCATATTTGGTGGAACATAATTTTGTACAGACTGTTATAAAAGACCCAACAGGATTGAATCCTGAAAATGTTTCCACTGCGCTGGAATTCGGGAAGTTATCGCTTGCAGCATTTAATTACGCCGATATTCGAAACATCACGACAATGGCATCGGCGGAAATCGCAAGCACATCTTCGTCGACAACATTGAAAGTCCAAACAACGGATCGATTATTAGATGCCCACTCGCAAGAGATTCTTGCTGGAAAAACCGGATACTTAGATGAAGCTCAGTATACGTTTGTGGCGCTTGTTCGCCACGAATCGGGTCGCGAGCTTCTTCTTGTTATGTTTGGCGCAGATTCCTCATCACAGCGGTTCGATGAAAGCAAAAGAATTATTGAATGGGCGAATCAATCCTACCAGTAAATTTTTTCTATTTGATTGCGGACAGGATAGTACGTATACTACAAAAAGAGGAGTAAACGCATATGAGAGACAGGCCAATTATTATAGCCAATTGGAAGCTCGGACTCGATCATAATCAGAGCGTGGTATTGGCGCGTAAAATTGCTAGCAATGCGCATGAGCTAACAGCACATACTCACATTATTTTAAGTCCATCAACGGCATCGATTAGCCAAGTTATTCGTGAATTTTCTGATCCTGCACCCGTTTCATTTTGTGCGCAGAATATCCATTCAGAAGTTCTAGGTGCTTTTACTGGCGAAACGTCTGTTGCAACCGTTCAGCAGCTTGGGTGCCGGTACGTCATCGTTGGCCACTCAGAACGCCGAAGACTTTTTGGAGAGACTGACGCGGGTGTGGCAAAGAAAACACGTCTCGCTTTTGAGTTCGGGCTTACTCCAATTGTCTGCGTGGGTGAGACATATGAAGAACGTCAGTCTGGGCGGGCAGAAATTGTTGTCACGAATGAGCTTCGGAAAGCATTGACTGGGCTTCAATTTTCTGAGAACCAAAGAATTTTTATTGCGTATGAGCCGATTTGGGCAATCAGCCCAGGGCGAGAAGTTCAACCCGACGAAGCAAAGTTAATGGCAATGGTTATTCACCAACAGTTGGTAGATATGTTCCCTGAACCACTGGTTCAAAATTTTATTTTGATCTACGGAGGGAGCGCTGATGCGTCAAATATCAGGAAATTTATTGATGGGCGGATTATTCGGGGTGCTGTTGTTGGTGCCGCAAGTCAAAATTATGAAGATTTTTGCGCTCTTGTGCTTGCGCTTGCAAACAAGTAAACTATACGTATGCTTGTCGACATGACTCAATTATTAAAAGAAGCCAAGCAGGGCAAATATGCGCTGGGAGCTTTTAACGTGCATAATCTCGAAACAACGCTTGCTGTGGTTCGTGGAGCAGTTGCAGCCCGTTCGCCATTGATCCTTCAGATATCAGAAAGCACCATGAAATATGGTGGACTAAAAATTATGACCGCTATAGTTGAGATTGTCGCCCGTGAAGAGGCGAAAAATATTCCTGTCGCACTGCACCTTGATCACGGAAAATCGTTCAGAACTGTTGCTGCATGCATTCAGGCAGGATTTTCTTCGATCATGATAGACGCCTCTGAACTTCCGATTAACGAAAATATCATTTTAACAAAACAGGCGGTTGACTATGCCCACAGAAAAGACGTCATTGCGCAAGGAGAGCTTGGTGTTGTGAAGGGTTTAGAAGAAGGAAGTCAAAAGGATCGCGAAAAGGCAATGACCGACCCGCAAGAAGCAAAGCATTTCGTTGAACAGACCGGAGTTGATACGCTTGCCGTTGCCGTCGGAAACGTTCACGGTATTGTTAAAATAAAAAAAGGAAATCCAGGTTTGAATATAAACCGTCTTAAACAAATTTCAAAAGCTATTCCAGGTACACCGCTTGTTCTTCATGGCGCGTCAGGTTTAGGGGCGAGCCAACTGCAAGAGGCGATACGGAACGGTATCGGCATCGTCAATTTCAACACTGAATTAAAAGTGGATTTTACTGAGAAACTTCGCTCAACGCTTTCAACAAACAAAGATTTATTCGATCCACGTGACTATATGCGTCCTAGTATTGAAAGCCTGCAACAGCTTGTTTCGCAGAAGCTGGAAATTTTAGGGAGCGCTGGCACGGTGGGCTAACGCATTTCGATATGACATCACGCATTGCAATCAATGGGTTCGGTCGCATAGGACGCGCCGCTTTTAAAATTATCCTGGAACATCCACATCTTGAAGTAGTCGCGATAAATGACCTCACGGATACAAAAACACTTGCGCATCTTTTGCGCTATGACACTGTGTACGGAAAATTTTCTCACGAAGTATCTTCGACTAAAAAAGCAATCATCGTAGACGGAAAAGAATATCCAGTTATTGCAGAAAAAGATCCGAGTGCTCTCCCTTGGAAATCTTACAAGGTAGATGTGGTGATTGAATGTACCGGACGTTTTTTGTCCAAAGACAAAGCATCCATGCATATTACAGCTGGTGCAAAAAAAGTCGTTCTCTCAGCACCTCCAAAAGGAAGTGATATCCCAACTGTTGTGTTAGGTGTAAACCAAGAAACACTGAAAGAGGTCTGTAAAACGGGGGATATAATTTCAAACGCTTCTTGTACGACGAATTGCATTGCTCCAGCGGCAAAAGTCATGAACGATAATTTTAAAGTGATGAAGGCAGTAATGACCACCATCCATTCATATACGGCTGACCAGAATTTGGTTGATGGTCCGCATAAAGATTTGCGTCGAGCACGCGCTGCTGCACAAAATATTGTTCCGACCACAACCGGAGCAGCCATATCCACAGCTGAGACTATTCCTGATTTAAAAGGCAAATTTGACGGCATGGCAGTTCGCGTTCCAACACCGGACGGCTCCCTGTCGGATTTTACGTTTGTGCTTGGTGAAAAGGTGACCGCTGAACAAGTGAATACCGTTTTTGAAAAAGCGGCACAAAAGAAAGAATATAAAGGCATTCTCGAAGTTACGCGCGAGCAGATCGTTTCCTCAGATATCATTGGAAACACACATTCAAGTATCGTTGATTTGTCGCTGACGAAAGTTGTGGACGGAGATCTCGTAAAAATTGTCTCTTGGTACGATAATGAATGGGGATATTCTAATCGGTTAGTCGATCTTGTCGCAGGAGTTTGCGAACATCTTTCATAAAATCTCATCTATGCGAAAAGTTCTATCATTCCTTATTGGAGCGGTGGGTGTACTGTTGCCGACTCTTACGCATGCCGAGGCGAACGACCCAGAGGTCCACACGCGACTAACTCTTTTTGTTATCATTTATGTCTTAGGTTTTTGCGTGACCATTCTGTTGCTTTTTATCATTGCACATAAAGGAAACGATCATGAACAAAAATAAGTTATTTATTTTTGCAATCGTGGCACTTCTGGCCGCTTTCCCGTTTCATGGACTATCAGCGGAATCAACAACCGGTGAGCATATCAACGCGTTCGATGCTTCGCTTGTGGTGAATGCGGATAGCACAATCAACGTTACTGAAACGATTGAATACAACTTTGAAAATACCGAACATCATGGGATGTATCAATATATTCCGTATGAATATACACGGAACGGCGCAACATACACAACAGATATTTCTATTCAAAGTGTCGTGGATGAATCCGGGGCTCCATACACATATGAAGAAAGTCGTTCATCAGGATTTGTTTCGCTGCAGATAGGAGACGCAAACTCGTATGTTACAGGAGTTAAAACGTATGTTATTCATTTTACCGTTTCTCGCGCGATTAATTATTTTGACGACCACGATGAAGTTTACTGGAATGTGACGGGCAATGATTGGGAAGTCCCGATTGACACTGCTTCGGCGCACGTGTCATTCCCCTCGAGCGTTACAGAATCAAACAGCACGACAGCGTGTTATACTGGAACTTACAGCTCAACTGAATCCGCCTGTTCTATCACGTGGGATCAGTCGAGCGTTGTGAGTTTTGCTACGCAGAATAATCTCGCACTTGGGGAAGGCCTTAGTGTTGTTATCGGCTTTCCAAAAGGCGTAGTTGCTGAACCGACCGCCCTAGAAAATGCGTGGCGGATTATTCTCGGGTTTTGGTATTTGGTCATTCCCGTGATTTTGTTTTTGATTCTTCATATGCGCTGGATGAAGCGCGGGCGTGATCCTCGAACGCGCTCAACAATCATTCCGCAATACGAGCCGCCAGAAAAAATGACGCCCTCTGTGATGGGTGCGTTATGGGACGAAAGCGCTGACACAAAAGACGTTTCGGCGACAATAATTTTTTTGGCAATTAAGGGATTCTTAAAAATCAAAGATCTTGGCAAAAAAGAATATGAATTTACACAATTGCCGGGAGCGCAAAGCCGTTTAGCTTCCTTGGAAAAGGCTGAACAAAAAGTATTTGATGCGCTTTTTGGCTCCAACGCCCAAACAGTGAAATTGTCCAGCTTAAAAAATAAATTTTACAAGGATTTGCCTATCATTAAAGATGCTATGTACGCAAGTCTCGTTGACAAAGCATATTATTCTTCTGATCCTGCAAAGGCAAAAAAAGGCTATTATACCGCAGCAGGAATTATATGTTTTGGACTTGTATTTACAGGCGGCTTAGGCAATCCAGTTGTGTGGTTTGCGGGCGTTGTCTCTGCAGTATTATTGCTTATCTACGGGAAAATCATGCCACAAAAAACGCTTCACGGAGCCGAAATAAAAATTGAGGTTCAAGGTTTTAAATGGTTTCTATCAGTCACAGAAGCGGAGCGGCTGAAATTCCATAATGCACCAGAAAAAAAACCGGAGCAGTTCATGGAATTTCTCCCCTACGCGATGGTCTTGGGTGTTGAAAAGCAATGGGCCGAACAATTCAAAGACATGTATATTGAAGCTCCTGGTTGGTATGAAGGTCAGCCGGGTACAATGTTCACCGCAATATATTTTGGAACCATGCTCTCAAGCATGAATTCACACATGGGATCGACATTTACGTCCCATCCATCAAGTGCAGGTAGCGGCGGTTCTGGTTTTGGTGGCGGTGGATTTTCTGGCGGCGGTTTCGGAGGCGGCGGCGGCGGAAGTTGGTAGCAAGGCTTTGCGCTGTTAGAAAAATTTAGTTGAAACTATGTACACTATTGACCAGCTCAACAGGACTATTATTAATCCTATCGCTGCATATACAATTATTTTTTTTCCTTTCCCAACCCTCTCTACGTTACCTCCTGAAGTAAGAATCGTAAATCCTCCAAACATAAACATAGTAAGCGCAGTGATTCCAAATGTGCCGAGTATCATGCGGAGAATTTTAGTAATGATGCACATCGGATCTCCACACGATATTGGGTTGAAAAGCGCGGATCTAATGAATGAGGCCGGGGTCGTTATTTCATCCTGGGTTGTTGTTGCCGCTGGTTCTGAAGGTTCTGGTGCCGTACTTGGAATATTGGTTGCATCGCAACCTACGTCGGAGTTTGTCGAGATGTGTGTATGATCGCCTTCTAATATGACGTATTTTGCTTGCCCGAAACATGCTCCGCCCGGATACACTAATGTTCGAATCGCTGAGAATAATTGATCTTCCGAGTAAGGAGCGCGAGCGTTAAAGTCAGCGGCCTCGGCTCCGACTTGGCCGGTACGTCCGCCATAATGGCACGAATAAGCTGTATGGCAATCAAGCGACGCGCAGAGCGTATCAAGTCCGCAGTCTCTGACTCCTCGGGTAAAATTGATAAGTGAAGGATTGAGTTGGAATGTATAAATCTGATCCATGTCTATCATTGCTGGATTTGGAATGTTGGTTTTTATGCATCCTATCAATGAGTTAAGTGCGGGAGAATTTTGAGCAGGGTAAGGGACATTATAAAAATCCGCGACTGCGCTCGGATCAGAACAAAGCGCTTGCGGCAGCGAACCAGCTTGGGCAAGTTTTGTCGCTGGCACTGTTTCTGCATTAGTTACGCTTGGAATAATGCAGATAAGTAACGCGAGCGCTGTAAGGTATATAAGCTTCATAAGCTTATTGTACCATGGCTTACGGAAATGCTAAATATGGATTGGGTAGGGGCGAATCCGTCTCCTACAGGAATCGAGTCCTGCCAGCGACGAATGCTCCTCTGCGTCGCATCCGTCGGACGTTCGCTTCGTCGTTTCACTCCTTACTTACTTCTGGGCTTCAATTCCCCTTGGGGCTATGAGCATTTGTATTCGCTCAAAAGAGGTGCGCAGGAGTTTATTCTCCGAGCACGCTTTTGAGCGTTAAGAGACACGCGCAGGTAAACGTAAACAAACCGAGAATATCGGTTTGTTGTAGTTGGATTGCGTGATGGCTCGTAGCCCCAAGGGGAATTGAACCCCTGTTACCAGGATGAGAACCTGGCGTCCTAGCCGCTAGACGATAGGGCCACATTGTTCACATACTAGCTTTCATGGAGCAAAAAATCAAGCCAAAGTTTTATTTCGTAAAATGTATTGCATCAAGGATACTGTTTGAAAAAATCACTTGATTTTTCTTTCTTTTCGTGCTATAATACATACAAATAAAGAAAAAACAACAGAAAAATGCATACAAAACACCAAATCCATATCCAAGAAAAAACCATCGCCTCTTTGATCGCTCTGAGCGTATTTGCGCTTGCAATTCTTTTTGTGAGCTTTATACTCCCAGCTGTCCCTAGGCTTATGGAGAAATCGTATCAGCAAGGGATCCCTATGAACGAGTTTCTTGTGTTTAAGGATGTCAACGCTCTGCGGTAAAATATATATATGAAAAAAAATGTGCAGCCGTCCGGCTTTTCAAGTAGTTTAGCAAAGGCGACCAAGGTAATCCTTGGAGTTATCATTGGTGGAGTTCTTGCAAGCACTTCGATTGCTGTCGGCGCCCGAAGTTTAGACTATATTTCGGTGATCAGTAATTTTTTTGATGAATTTGAACCCACAGTTCAAATAAGTTTGCCTGTTTCAGGTGAGTATGTTGGATTGAATTCACCGATACGTATTTATGCAGCAGCTAATAAAGGAATGAATCGGGTCGAGTTGTACGTACGGCACGACATATCGCCAGAGCTCATTGCTACCGCCTATGGATATGGGCCGAATTATAGGATCGCTTTTGATTCCTCAAAGTATGCAGATCACAGCTTCGTAACATTGTACGCTGTCGCCTATACACGAGGTGGGCGCACAGTAACCTCGGAGTATACTCATCTTCGTATAGAAAAATGTTCAAGTGGGGAGTATTGCGCAAAAGTATTTTCCGGAGCCCAAGGCGATCAGCGCATGCGCCAAACTATTACGGGCCTTGTTGTCGGGCAGACGTATGCTGTCGAATACTCGGCAAAAAAAGCTACATCCGATGGGACTAGCGTCCGAGTATTGTCGACAGACGAGCAAGAGTCCTATGCCATTTGTGATTCCGAACTCTACGATTATACCTGGAATCCGGGGTACGAATGTACGTTTACAGCTCAGACCACAGATGCACTTCTTGTGGTAAACAGTAAAGATAACAGCATAGCGACATATTCGACTGATTCTTATTTATATATCGACGACATTTCAATCCACCCAATACAATCGCAGACGAACCTGGTTGTAAACCCTACATTTGAAACAGGGACTGATTCGTGGCAAGGGACGGGATTTACTCGTCTTTCAGTAACTCCAGTCACCCCGATTAAACCGTTTTCACCGTCAGTTATTTATTTGGTTAAGTCAAACCTGCCAATTCAAGCAGATCAAAATCTCGGTTTTTGGTTTTATAAAGGATGGCCGCAATCCCATTTTACGTTGTGGACAAAACTCGGATCATACCAACGTCCATCACTCTACAATAATCCCACAGGCGCGTATGAGTACATAGATTCCCTCCCTGATTTGATGAAATGGTATTCACCATTGGTGATATGGTTTCCGCATCAATCCTTTGACACTGCAAATTTCAATTTCACGGACATCAAGCTCACCGTTACAACAGATAAAGGTACGCTCGATATCTGCATTCCTGATATTAACTGGGAAAGCCCGCTTATTAATAGCATAGGAATTAGGGGGCTCGTCGTCGATGAGCATGGTAATACATATTATGCTTATAGATATGATGATCCAGATCTGCTGCAATCGGATAACATTGCAAAACGATGCACCTGTTCTGATGGTACACAAATAGGATCATGCAACACCGCTGGGACACAATCATGCAATGCACAAGGTGAGCTTGTGGCAGCTGATTGTCGCGTGTGCGGATGCAGCTCTTCTCAATTGTGCCTTGAAGACAAAATATCAGGAGCCTGGAGTTGCGAGACCCATATCGTTCCCGTTGATGATGAGATTGAATAGCTTTGCGAACGCTTTGAACATGCTATAGTAGAGATAGCTAAAAACGCACGCTATGTCTCTTTTCGCGGCAACTCTCCATAAAGACATCCAGTCAGTCGAGCATCGCCCTCACCATGTAAAGGAGCGCGTACACGATTTTGTCTCCATGCCACTGCGCGCAAAAGCGTTTTTGTTTTTGGGGGTTATTGTTCTTGCAATGATCGTTCTTGGGCTTGTTTCTTTGCAACAACCTTCTCCATGGAGCGTGGGGTACAAGTCGGCTGGCGAACACATCAGAACAGATAGTGCGATTTCGTTTTCATTTTCTCGTCCAATGAGCAGAAACGTTCGTCTTGTTATTGATCCGCCGAGCCCAGGAAATTGGTATTTTGAAGATCGGCTCGCGCGTCTGCATCTTTCCCGAGAATTTCGCTTTGAACCTTTAGAAACATGGCTGCCTGATACGACGTATACGATTTCATTTGAGGGATTGCGAGGCGTTTTTGATTTAGGCGAATCACAAAAAGTTGCATATACGTTTACTACGCAACCCGCGCCAAAAATCGTTTCACTTGAACCTGCCGCAAGCGAAACCCTGCCACCTCAGACGGCATTTATTTTGACATTAGATCAGCCAAACGCAGGTCTTGCAACGTTTGAACTTCAAACCGATCCAAAAATCGAATTTACTTCTTCAGAAAACGACGATCAAACCGTGTATACATTTACCCCCAAAGAGACGCTTGCCCAAGGAACGCGCTACACCGCACAAGTGATGCAGCATGTCACGCGCCGTTTCCGCGATACCAGTGAAGTGTCATTTGAAGGAGAAGAGCAAATGGTGCTTGAACAATCATGGAAAACAACCGAAGCGCCTGGAGTCGCATCGTTCAGCCCGACTGGGAATTCTGTTTCTCGCAAAACAGCATTTCGAATTACTTTCTCTCACGCGCCACAAGAATCTGAGCTTTCAAAAATAATCATTGCGCCAGAAACGCAAGGTTCATGGGCTATTGATGGCAATGCGGCAATGTATACTCCGACGGTTGCATTAATCGCCGATACAAAATATACAGTTACGATTCCAAAGGGTTTTACCACGGTAGGCGGAGCTTTTTTTGAAAATGATGCTTCATATTCATTTACCACTATCGGTGCGGTGAAGGTTATCGCGATGAGTCCGGGTGCTGGCGCGACAGGTGTTGCGGTAGATAGGCAAATCCGAATCGATTTCGATCAGGCAGTGTCGCACGCATCAGCGGAAAGCAAATTTTCAATTACACCAGCGATCAACGGGAGTTTTTCTTGGGATGGCGCAACGATGATTTTTACGCCCTCTAGCAACATGTCGCTTGATACGGGTTATACGGTCAAGCTCGCGTCTGGAATTGAAAGCGAAACAGGTATGCCAAGTGCCGTCGAATATGCATTTACCTTTACTACGCAGCCGACAATCGTGAGACTCGACGTTCCATATGACCAT